>OGQH01000013.1_pt1 | contig 230676 bp, 242 predicted proteins | sample 1553181 | NCBI WGS metagenome assembly OGQH01 (sample SAMEA2579946, study PRJEB22360) | human gut metagenome | biome: human gut; feature: human-associated habitat; material: faeces | place: Denmark | collected 2008/2010 | reverse complement strand
GGAGCCGCTTCCATAACGGGTTTCGTTTCAAACTCATCGGAAGGCTTGCTCTGCTGAGAAGAGCCTTTCGGACGGAATTTATGTTCCGGTGTGGGGATAGGCGTTACGTTCTGAACGTTCCCTTTATTCACGGTGTCTGCCTTGTCCTTCTCGGCTTCCGACACGGGAGCGGGAATGGTAGTGAACTTATCGTCCTGGACCTTTTCAACTTTCACGAACTGAGAAAGGTCGAGTTTGGTTTCAGCGGGAGTATCCTCTTCTTTCTTCTTGTTCAGGTCCTCCGCAAAAACCGTGGTCCAGGGCTGATTCGTCCGAGTCACATAGGGCGGTTTCTTCAATTCGCCAGACTTGTTCTGGCTGTTCTTTTCGTTGCTCATTGCATTTCCTCCTCAAGCCCGGTTGAAGCAGACAATGCGAACATTGTAGGCATCGCTCAGGCAGGTATATACGATAAGGTCCGCAGAACCCCAAACAACCGTTCCGTCATTTTTCTGCAAAGCATCAAAACCAGTCACATCGTTGTGGCCGTCACAGGCATCCACACAGACATAATTGATTTGTTCGCCAGACGGAGTGATGACATATGCGGTCGAACCGATTGTCACGGATGTCAGGCCCGGTATTTCGTTATCCGCGACGATATTGCTGCCGCCATCTTGCGGTGCTTTCGGGAAAACGCATGCGCTGTCTTCACGGTTGCAGGTTTCCTGGTCCGTGTTGTTATAAAGCGCAACGTCTACCCCGGCCGCAGGGATATGCAATCGGCCGCAGAAGTTCGGGTAATCGTTATCATCGTTATAGTTCGGACCTGCCGGTGTCGCTTCTGCCTGCTGCTCGGCCTTTGCTTCTTCTTCTTTTTCTTTTTCGGAATTCTTTTCTTCCTGGATGTTCTTCAGCTTGTTATCGATTTTCTGAATAGAAGCCTGAACATCAAGAGTCTGATTGACGGGTGTTAATTCCGTGTTCCGGACCTCAGTAGAAAGAAGTTCAAGGCGGCTGGCATCCACATCAAGTGTCGGCTCCAACAGCGTAGATGACTGAGCCGAAAGAATCGCCTGTGTTGCGAAATCTGCTGCCTGCTTATTTCGCTCAACATTTCGTTTGACATCCATCAGAGAAAAGATAGATGCGAGCAAAGCAGCAATACTAAGCAGCAGCGCAACAATTTGTTTGAGAGTCTTCATTTTTTGCTTGCCTCTGACTTGCGACCATTTTACGGATAATACGATTGAGCTGGAAAATGGGAGACCGGCTCAACATTTTCCATTATTCGCGATTCGCACATTTCCGCAAGTTTCGAAGCATTCAGGCGAATTTGACACTCAATGAAGTTCCTCAAAGCTGATTTGACCATTGCTCTGCTGGGCCTTTTTGGAAGAGCCTCTGCCACGCTTTCGGAAGCTCTGGTCAAACGGCTGGGCCTTTTTGGGTTCGTCAGAATTCTGCTGCTTTTCATTTGCCGGTTTCTTTTGCGATTTTGCAGGAGTCTCTTTGGATGGCTGCTTCTGTTTAGGTGCCTTTGCCGAATCCTCCTTGGGACTTGATTTTGAAGTGCTCGTCCGCTTATCCGTGATGGGTTTCTTAGGCTTCTTCACTTCTTTTGAAGGTTCGACCTTGCGAGTAATGTTAAAGCCTGCGAGAGCCGCTTCCCTGTCTGCTTTTGGGCGCTGAGCTGGTGCTACCGGTTCAGCTTTTGGTGTCTGAGGAACATCAGGCTTTTGGGGCCGGGGCTGAGTCGGATGGCTCTCAACGGGTTTTGCAGGCTCGTGAGGTTTGGCTTTAGGCTCGGCCACGACTGCTTTGGGAGTGCCGAACGCATTTGTCTCTTTTGCGGGCAGGTCAGGAACTTTATCCGGCATAGGCGGCTTTTGCTCTATCGCGGGGCTGTCAACGGTATCGGGTTCAGAAGAAGCAGGGATATCGAAGTCCATCATATCCATATCCGGTTCCTCTTCATGCTCATCCACATCATCGGGAGGATTGAATACGTTAGCATCATCGTCCGCAAACGGGTCCTTTTCATCATCCATGTCAATGCCGCTAGGGTCAAATGAAAGACCAGCGTGGGAATCAGAATTTTCGGCGAAGGGGTCCTGCGTATCGTCATCATCCACAGGCAAATCAAAAATCAGCTCTTTTTCAGGCTTCGGTTCCAGTTCAGGTTCCGGCTCAAAGATATCCGCAGCGTCAAAGGGCTTCGTGGCATCTGCACTTTCTGGTGTCGATGCAGATTTAGGGGCGGGAGGAACGATAGGTTCAGATTCATCTTCCAGAACGTCAAGGATTTCGGAGGGTTCCGGATTGATTTCGGTGTGAATGTTCACCTTGACGTTTACAGGTTCGTTGTTGTTAATCAGGGCGGATGTTTCGGGTTTCTTAGAATCCTTGGTCGGTTCTTTTTCAGTCGGTTTAGCAGATGTTTCCTGATGCTGTTCATAGTCTTTGTCCGATTTCCCTTTGTCCTGATATTTTTCAGAAATCTCTTCAAGGATAATTGATGCCTGAGAAGCAACTATATCAGAATCCGAGTTCTTCCCTTTTACCTGTTTCGGACGCTTAATGAATTCGCAGGAATCAAACCAAAGTTCATCATCCAGCAAGGGAATGTTAAGGTATATCAGGACGGAAGCAGCTACTATCAGGATTACCGATACCCACCACGCTAATGGATACAGAATAAGAGAGAAGCCATAGAGCACAAAGGCAATGTTGCGAGCGGTGCGGCATTTTGTTTTCAGCTCATCTTCTTTTGCGCCGTCAAATTTCGGGTACGAGTCTTCCTTGCCGGGCTCATGATAAAGAATATAACAGTGCTTGCCGTTGACTTTATATTGAAACAGAGTCACGACCATCGGCTCGTTCCCGCACGCTATCAAGGCTTCCTTGAATTTTTTTACTTCGTGGCGGTTCAGGCGCAAAGCAACATAATCCTTGCACCCCGGAACTTCCAATTTAAGGGCAGTGTTTCCTGTATCCGTCACAATGATTTCGAGTGCCGTCGCTTCCAGCGATTTACTGCGTCGCTTATAGGTTCTACCCATGACCACGATTCCCGTCAGAGTTCTTCTATCTTTCGTTACTCTGCACGAGAACAGACAGCACACGAAGCACAAAAGAACAATCATCGGAAAGTTCATTCAGTATCACCGTCCTGCTTACGGTTTCGATTATCCAGCACAATCAGCTTGGGTTTGTTGGTTACGTTCTGGAAGTTCACTTTCTTCACGCTTGCGCCAACTTCTTGCGTTGCGGTCTGCTCTTGAACCGGTTCCTGTGCCTTTTTTGCGGTCGAGGAAGCCGGAAAGCACTGCTCGATACTGACGAGCGTTTCGTTGTTCATTCCCTTATCGTCTTCAAGGCAAAACAGCATGTTGTAGGTTCCACCAATATGGTAGTCACGGTCCTTTTGCTTTACGGTGAGGAAGATGTCGTGGGAAGCTGTGTCACGAAGCGGATTTCCCTCTTCATCTACCGGGACAAACCGCCAAGTCTCTTTAATGCCGGTCATGTCACGCTGCTGGTCAGCCGAGACGGCCAAAGCCTTTACCGTGACATATTTCCCGTCTTTCGCCCTCTGTACAACTCCCAGATATTCCACGACAAAATACCCGGCCACGAAAAATCCAGCAGCAATGAGCACAATTCTTCGTGTATACAGTGCAAAGATAAGGCCAAGAGCTGCACTGCCAGCAGCACAGAGAGCGTATTTGATTTTCTGCGAGTTAATCATATTGTTCATAAAATATAGAGCAGGAAACCCACGGCTTTAGCCGTGGGAGGAATTGCTCATTCACATCCTTTCGATTAAATAGTTTGTTGCAGGTTCTAAAAGTCGCAGCTATTTGAATGTAATACTGTTTGTAACGACAGTACCATCCAGCATTTTAAGAAAACGTGGCAAGAATTCCCCCTCATTCATGTGGGGGATGAATTGCCTATAACTGTATGCTCTTGAAAAAATATCGTAATTATGTTATAACAGCAATATGAAATCATGACCCTACGTAAACGCCAGAACCTGCGTTTACAATCTAAATTATCATATTGTTTGGTGCGTAAAATATCGTCGAAAGGTCTTAACGCCAAAAATTGCCGATTTCCTAGTAGCTGATATTTACAGCATAGACAACGAGAAAGGGTTCACTATAATTGAAGCAAAAGTTGGAGATGGCAACCACATCCATGTGTTCGTATCGGCTCCGCCGAAATTTTCTATCACAACGATTGTTTCTTATCTAAAAGGAATTACGGGTCGCCATTTGTTTATGGAATTTCCTGAAATCAAGCAAAAACTTTGGAAAGGCCACTTGTGGAACGGCAGCTATTTTGTAGAGAGTATTGGCTCTGCAAGCAGCGAAAACATTATTCATTATATAGAGCGACAATCTAATCATTGTATGTGAGGTGATAAGCAATGCCTGTGCAAAAATTAAATAGAGCAATTATGTATCGCGCATATCCTACACCCGAGCAGCAGGTATTGCTTTCTAAAACCTTCGGCTGCGTTCGCTTTGTTTGGAATCATATGTTGATGGATGCACAGCAATTTTTGAATGAAGCAGGAAAGTTTTTTATTCCTACTCCTGCTAAATACAAAAAGGAATTTCCGTTTCTGAAAGAAGTGGATAGCCTTGCGCTTGCCAACACGCAGCTTGATTTGAAAGAAGCACGTAAAAAACATCGAGAAGACCCTAAAAGTTGTGGTGCCCCCAAACTCAAGAGCAAGCGCAAAAGCAAGATGTCTTATACAACAAACAACCAAAAGACGTGCCGTAAGGACGGTACAATCAAAGACACGATTTATGTTGTTGGAAATCTTGTTCATTTGCCAAAAGTTGGCGATGTGAAAGTGAAAAGACATCGTGAGCCGGAAGCCAACTGGGTGCTGAAAAGCGCTACCGTAAGCTGTACTTGCAGCGGCAAATACTTCATTTCGCTGCTGTATGAGTTTGAGAAAGACATTCAGCCCATCAAGCCTACTAAAGAAACTTCTCTTGGGCTGGATTACTCCTCTCACGACTTCTATGTTGACAGCAACGGCAACGTGGCCAACTATCCAAGATTCTACCGTCAGAGTGAAACAAAACTCGCAAGGGCACAACGCAGGCTGTCCCGTATGCAGTTTGGTTCTCATCACTATGACAAACAGCTTTATAGAGTTCGAGTTCTTCAGGAACATACCGCCAACCAGCGCAAGAACTTCTGTCATACGGTAAGTACTGCGATAGCCAAACAGTATGATGCCGTATTCGTAGAAGATATCAACTTGCGCGGTTTGGCCGGTTCTCTGAAGTTAGGGAAATCCACTAACGACAATGGCTTCGGTATGTTTCGCACGATGTTGGAGTATAAGCTCGCATCGCAGGGAAAGACCTTTGCCAAAATCGATAAGTGGTATCCATCCAGCAAGACATGCAGCGTGTGTGGCTTTATAAAAGACGACCTCACACTTGCCGACCGTGTCTGGACGTGCAGCGCTTGTGGAACCACACACAACCGTGACCACAATGCTGCCATTAACATTCGCACTGTAGGATTATTAGGGCTCTATCCCGCGTAGTCCATTCCGCCCCCGCTATGCCGCTTGCAACGGCGGTGAAAGCATACTGTACTCGGTCGCACGGACGGAAACCGTGCCTAACAGTCCGTCGAGTATGAATTTATGGAGTCCTGCGGGACTTCAAGCCCCCACGTTTAGGTGGGGGTAGTTGACTGCTGCATTCTTTACTTGTCGTTGACACCCTCCCACGATTGAAACTGTGGGATTCCTGGGCGGCAGCCGCAAGGCTTATCACCATGCATCACACCAGGCAGCGAGTTATGCGGTTTCCCACAAAAAGCCACGGGTGTGACTTTTTCGTGAGCGTCCAGCCTTTGCAGGTTGACCAACATACTTGTCTGCGTTCCCAACTTTTTGAGTGCATCCTCCTGTGGAGTTTCACCTCTTGCGAGGCAGCTCTCTCACGAGGGACGTGTCGAGGCCCCCGGAAAACTATTATTTTTAGAACCCAACGCTTGCGGGAAGATAGCTTTCAGCTTCCTGCAGGCGCTTTTTTGTATTTTCATGCATCTTCAAAAATGCAGGAAAAGCAGCTTTAAGAGCTTCGGTATCGTATTTTAGAGTTTCAGTATTTATATAGATAGTCTTGCTCGTTAGAATTGATATCCAGCGGTAGCGTCAACACAAATGACGGCGTGCTCTCTTTGCTTCCGAAAGCCATAAGTCCTCCTCCTTTCATTTGGGCTCTACTATCCATGATAGGCAATTCGCAAGCACAGGCAAACAAAAGCTGCCTATCCGAAGATAGACAGCAACCATTTTTTTTACTTGGATGCCTTTCATCCCACGACTAAAGTTGTGGGGGTTCCCGGCCTTTATTTTGTAAGAAGCGGCATCAGCCCCGCTTATCCTCCTTTTTGAAGTTGATTTGTGTAAGCTGATACCGATTCACTGAGCATTCTGAGTCAGCGGATAGCCGCCAGAATCAAGAAGCGAGGTCAGAGTGCCATCGGTGAGGTTTGCGGTAGACAGAGGAACTTTATATTCTCTGCCATCTGCAGTCTTAACGTTGGCGTAAAATTCAATGGTGACATCGCCGCTCATGTCGATATCGCCGAGAACCTTGTTTACTTCATTGGAAGTGGTGTCGGTGCTGCCGGATGCGGGCTGATTGACGGTCGGCTGAGGCGTGATGACATCATTATCGCCGTTCTCAGATACAGGAGGTACGCCAACCTGATGTCCGGTTACAGCAGTGAGAACTCCGTTTACACCATCATAGACGGACGGTACGAAAGCATAGCCAGCCACACCGCCAACGATGACAACTGCCAGAATTGCTGCAATGACCTTGCTGCTCTTTTTCTTTTGCGAAGGCCGAGCAGGCTCTGCGGTGGCTTGAGTCGGTGCCGGTGCGGCGTGGTGAACGCCGCTTGCAGGCTTTTCCTTTTTGCCCTTGCCAAGCCCGAAACGCTTCTTGGCCGCCTCGTTTGCTTCCTGCTGCATCAATTCTTGAGCCACCATTGTCTGGCGAGTGGCCGTCATCTGGTCCGGAAGTTCATTGGGGTCAGGAATATAGGGAACGGATGCAGTCGCTTGGGAAGGCTGTTCAACAGAACCCGTTACAGGCACTTGATATCCAGGAGCTTGTGCAGGAGAGACGCCATGAGCAGAAACGCCATACTGCATCGTGGTCTGCGGAGTCTGAACAGCGGGCTGAGGTGCGGCAGGCTGCACGGGCTGAACAACAGGCTGAGACTGAACGCGGGTAATAAAAGGTTGAGCAACGGGGGCCTGTTGTGCAGGAGTCTGAGCCGGAATCTCTGCCGCACGTTTCTTTGCAAGCAGTGCATCGACCACCTCCTGTTTGACCTTTCGAATCGTGCCATCCGGCATGATGCAGGTGCGGTCGGCATAGACATTGGCCGGAACTTTCTGGCCGTTGATAGTAACGTGGACAACGCCAATAGGCTCGCCCAGAGTCGAATTCGGTTCCATGAACAAATATCTCCTTTCGGTTTTTGTGTGGTGTTATGTATTAAATCGAAACATTTGAGCAATCGTGTCGGAAATCCAGTGCAGCAAAACATTTGCAACATCTGCAACATATGGAATCAAAAAGCCACGTTTAAGAGTCCCAGACATGCAGCATAGGACAAAAGCTAAGCAAGACAAAAGAAGAATTGCCCAAATCAAAATAAAGATGTACTTGCCGAATCGGCCAAGGAATATCCAGCCGCCGCCCGAATCAGATTTCCTGTTATTGCATTCAGGGCAAGAAGCCGTTAGATTTCGGATATTGTTGACGTCATCGTTCGGAACAAGGATTCGGTACGCCCGATGCTCGTTAGCCAGATTGATGGAAATGATATGGTCAACCTGCATCGAATTGCGCGTCATAATGCGTCCACAATACGGGCACATGTAGAACTTTCCAAAAGTTCCGGGATGATTCAAGATATACCGGTTTCGGTAATCCTCAGACCGTTTATACTTTTTCCGGTGATTAGCCATGGCAGGCAGTCGAATGGACCCAAGGATGCTCCGGCGGAACACGGCGCTTCGGGAACCCTTCCGGCAGATGGTCCGGGAACTTGGTGCCGTCAGAATTCGTGCCACCGTTGAGCTTTTCCCATTCGTGTTCCCATGCAGAGAACTCCAGGCCGTGAGACATTTCCCACAAGGACAGTTCCCCGTAAGAGATACCACCCATTTCAGAGAGCTTTGCTCTCATAGCCAATTCCTGTGAGCTCGTAACAGTTTTATTAGATGCTTTCATTTTTTCCTCCTCGCGCTTTGCCTGTTCTCTTCTCATTTTGGCTTCCGCATTGCTGCGATGTGCTGCATTGCGCCGGTTCTGAGCGTAGCACGCAGAGCAAAATTGACGGTTCCCCAGGCTGAAAATCGGTGTACCGCAGATGCGGCAGTGTGTAAGATAGCCATTGTTGCTTGCCATTTTCGCTAACCTCCTGCCATTAGTCGAAATTACAGTCTCGATTTTACGTGTGTTCTATCGACCCCATATCCCTGATGATGGGACACGAGGTTAATACATACTTATGGGTTATCTACCAAACCAAGCTGAAATCCGATTAGTCGAAACTCCAGTCTCGATTTTGGGTAACAGAAAACTAATCCTTGCTAAGCAAAGATAGCAAAGACTCAATATCGCATCCCCACAAAAGAGCAGAGAGTGCGGTATATGCGCGATGTTTCTTTTCGCAAAAGTAAGAACTGTTGATTCCTACTTGTTTGGCGAGAGTTGCTTCATCGGTTCCGTTCGGGCCATACTTCTCATTGACGACGAGCATCAGCACATCGTAGAGTTTCGAGTCACCGTCCGGGAACTGTTTCAGCAGCTCGATTGCGCCGCCAATCAACTTTGCATACTGCAAAAGAATCTGTGCCTGAGCATAGCGTGCATCCGATTTATGGTCAGATGCATCCAACTGATTGCCAGCAGTTGCAATCAAGCGCAGGGTACTGTTTCCGTCAACGCTTGACGGATGCGTGATACGGGAATATTCACGAAGCAGTACCTCTGTGTTGTGATAGAGATAAGCAGCTTCAGCGCCCTGGACAACTCCCTCATTGGGAGCCAACTGGAGAACCAGTTCCTTGATGGCTTCGCCACCGACTTTCGCAATATCTTCGATGATTCCATCAAAGTTATTCCGAATCATAACGGCAGATACCGGGTCGCTGTCCAAAATAGAGCCACGAAGCATTGCCATTGCCAGTGAAATGCGGGCTGGCTTGCAAGGCTGAGCACTCCGGAATACCGCCCGATTCATTGCATCATCAACTGCATCCACCAGCTGTTGGCATCTCGCAAAGAAAAGTTTACGCATTTCCAGATGTAAACGAGGCTTTACGTAACCTGTGCTGTTTTCCAACAGTGACTGAATCTCCGAGATGTTACGGACTGAACCGTCCGTATCCATATCATGGAGCTGTTCAATCATAGCATCGATATCTCGTGCTTTGAGAATCCAGTTCAATGCCGGATAGCACATCAAGGCAATGACAACGAATTTTTCGTCGGTTCCTTTTTGCGCCATCCGGTTCGCGCATCGGGCAAACACCCTATTGCGGTTCGTGCCGTTGTTGTAGGCAATAAAAGTTCGATTGATGTTCACAACAATTCCCTCCGAGGACAGGATGGAACTCAAGAAAGCTTTCAGTTCAGCATCCGAATCCACAACCAGATTATTTTCCAGTGCCATCATTCATTTTCCCCCTCTCCCCTGTTTTCCTCAAAACATTCAAAAGCTCAGCTCTCGCGTCGCTTTTGATGGTTTCACCAAGCATTGTATTTTCAGACATGTGCAAATCATAATGATTTTCTTTGCAAAGATTGAAGATTTTCTGGCATGCTCGGAAACTATGTACTGGTAAATCGGACCCAAACCGAATATTTCGTTCAAAATTCTCGTAATTCTCAATGCTTCTTGCACAGGAAGTATAGACAAAAACAGAAGCCCCATCTTCAAATCTCAGGTTCTCGCCGACCGCTCCATTAAGGACGTCATACAATTCTTTCAAAAAGCCATCACCCATAGCTTTGTTATTGGCTCCGTTCTGAATACGATGGTGGACCACGATATCGCCGGTGATGGGCACTTCGCTTCTCGTGATGCTTGTTGTCTCGTCCGGGATTCTTGCCTGTTCAATGTATACAACGATAGGCCTTTTACTTGATATCATAAACGCACTTCCTCGACTCAAATGATTGTTATTATTTCAGGTTTCGTTGTCGCCATGATTTGTCTTCGATGTTCAGGCTTAGCTCAAAGCATTGTTCCTCGCTATCTTTAACAGGATACTACCTCAAATGATAGCCAATTCGCACAGACGCGCAAGAATACTTTTTAATGTCCCGGACACTATATCTTGTATCATATTTGCATTATACCACAATATATAGTGGTTTGCAATAGAAAAATGCACATCTGACCACAATATATAGTGTGCATCCAAATTTTGAGCACATTATATGTACAACTTGTTGTCTAGCAAAATTCCGAACGTTGCAATATGATGGACAGCGGTCAAAAAACTGTTGATACTATTGAATTAAATTGCGTTTCATACAACTTTGTGATATACTGTACATAGGGGTATGCTCCCATGAAATACTGTCAGGAGGTGCATGAGTTTGACAAATCAAGATATAGACATTTGCATGGATAACGTTGTTCAATACGCAAATCAAATTCGGATGCCGCTTGATTCGTGGAACAAAGAAACTCAGAAACAGATATTGTCTGTAATGGAAGCTCAGAGAATAGCGTCAGGGCTAAATGTTACGACATTCTACAACACGCTTCTAGGCTCTACATGCTCTTATAAAACCATCCAGCACATTCGGGAAGGCACAAAGCAGATGCCGCTCGAGTTGGTGTTGGCGTTCTGCTATGTTTTCCACTACGACATTTCAGAACTCATCAACATTCAGAGTGAAAAAAACAGAGCAGAGAGATTCGCCGATTACATGCAAATTGGTGCATCCATCGAAGCTCTCGGCCCACATATCATTTATAACGCTGCCGCAGATATCGCCAATCTTAATCAAGAAGGCCCTTCCTCTGCTATGGTAAGACGCCGCTGCTCGCAAGTTCTCACCGCTTTTGCGCAGAATCTTCAGAACGAGGAAAAAGCCAAAGAAGAGCAAAACAAGTAATTCGACAAACAAAAAGAGCCCCGTACAATCCAGTTTATCTGGTGTACGAGGCTCTTTATTTTTAATAGAAAGCGTCCGCCATAGATAGCAGCACATCCATATTTCCATCGGAAGCCGCCGGTCTATCCGGTTCTGGCATCTGCTTGCCCATGGGACGTTCAAGAGGCTTTGGCTGTCTTGGCAATGGAGAAGGCACGGATTTATGTGCCTTAGAAGGTTTCCTTGCCACAACGTCTTGGACCAAAACTTGCGGTTCAGGAGTCTGAACTGCAGAACCAGAAAGCTGATACTTGCGTAATGCAGTTTCAACAGCTTCTTCTATCACATTTCGGAGTTCCGTTGAGGAAGGACGTTGTTCGAGGCTGACGCTCTCAGGAACACTTTGAAGAGAGTTCAAAAGCGCATCTACGATAGTCGGTGTCCGCTTTCCATATCCTGCGTTTTTCAGAATATCGTAAGCCGCCTTCTGTTTCGGGTCTGTAAGGTCAAAAGAAACCGGAAGTCTCACCCGATTACCCTTGTCTTGTTTCGATGATGCCAAGGTGTATCACCCCGCAATCAACGGCTTTCGGCAGCCAACCTGCTTTCTGCCATCATTTTGTAGCCAACTGCATTGGCGCGTGGGTCATCGATGAACAGATAATCATCACGACCGAGTTCGCTCTCGATAACGGGACGCATCAAGATAGAGCCGCCACCGATGAACACGGGATACGACAGCGTCAGGTCAACGCCTTTTTCTTTCAGAGACCGAATCAGAGTGCGGGCATAGTTCTGAGCGGTCGTGTGAACCACATCATTGAGTTCTTTGCCGGGATTGTAACCGCAGCGCAGAATGTTGTCGATGGTATAGTCGTCCACATCCAGCTGAAAGCGATTACGAACCGCACGTTGAACCTCATCGTACATCTTGATAACGCCGTTGTTGAAGCTCTCACAGAACGCCATGTCAACCTGACCACCACGGCTGAACTTCACAACGTCGGTGGTATAACCGCCAATATCAATGATATAGGTATAGGCTTCCGGGCGAGCCATGATTTTGGACATGTAAGGTGCAATCGCGGCAACGCCCTGCGGGAAGACCATGACACGAACGATGCGAACCTCAAAATCCACATTGTTGTAGGTAAACACCACACGGCGGCCATCACGGCCAAAGTACTTATCGTACTCAGAGGCAAGGTCATGGATGTGAGTTGGAGGAAGGCCCATCGCAAGACACACATCCTGCTTGACCTGCTTCTGGCCAGGGCGTACATACCCCATCGCCATCATCTCTTTGGCAATCGCAATGAGAGTCAGAACGTAATAGGACCAGTCCGTCGTTTTATTGTACATATAAGGGATACGAGACTGAGTAAGGGTATAATAGTTGCCGTCAAAGAGAAGCGTATCGGACTTTACTGCCGGAGGAATTGCACCATGGCAGATAAGACCTGAATTGAAAGGCTCAGTATGCGGCGTCTTGATGTTCTTGTTACCGGTATCAACGGCAATGACCAACGGATTCATAAGCAATTTATCCTCCCCTTAGACTTCTTCCAGAAACGCCAGGTAACGAGCCGTTGCAAGTGCAAGCTGTGCATACTCGCTGTGGATATCCCGGTTTGTATCAAACTCAATGCCGATACTGGTCATAGCCTTCCAGGACATCTCGATGTATTTGCGGCAAATCTCGGACTTGCCGTTAATAAGACGGCGAGCGTTCTCTTTCATCGCCTTGGAAAGTTCCGGCTCCGTATAGACGGTCACAGCATGGATATCATGCTCTTCCAGAATCCGGAACATCTCGATAGCGCCGCGCAGTGCATATTCCACTTCATCGCCTGCATCGCCGCTATAAGAGCTCTGAATCAGATTTTTGCCGGTATCAATGCACAGACCAAACGCGCCATACTGATTGTTCTTGTCGAACCGTGCATAGAGGAAAGCATTGGCTTCCTCATCGCCCACAGGCTTGATGTCACTGGAAGAGTTTTCTTCCTCACCGAAATGAGGAGCGCTCATGCCGCTCGGCCATTCTGCTGCTTCATCTTCCTGAGCCAATTCTCCCTGCGCCCCGTCATCATCCGACATGGTATCCGGCATAACAAACTGTTCGTTCGGAATCTCCGAAGAGAAAGAATCCGGAGCAGCAGGGGCTTCAGGCTCGTTCTGAGAGAAGCTCAAAGAGGTTTCAATCGGCTCATCATCCCCCTTGACAGGCTCTGCAGCGTCGTTTTCGATATCGCTCAGGTCAATTTCAATTCCATCGTTCTCGGGCTGAGAAACGCTCTGAGTGGCATTTGCGTCAGGGCTCTTTGCACCGTCCAGAATGTGCTGGAATACGAGGGTGTCATCTTCCTGCTCATTGTCCAGGGAAGGAACGTCGGCAGGCGTAGGCTGCGGTGCCGATGCAGGCTGTGCAGGTGCAGCAGGTTGCGCAGAGGGCTTGGCGGCAGCTGTCGGGCTCTGGGTTTTATTGCTGCGGCGGAACAAAGTATTGATAAACGGATTTCCGTCCGTAATTTCATCCATCTCCTGTTCCTTAGTTTCCTTCTTTTCCTTCTTCGGTTTAGCAGGCTGCTGCATAGCGCCGGGGTTTCCTTTCGGAATCATAACTTCCGGCTCGTAATCGTCATCGTACACGCGGTACTTCTCAACAGCGGATTCCTCCACCTTCTTTTTCTGGCGTTCCTTTTCAGCTTCCTCTGCGGCTTTTTCATGTTCACGGTTTGCTTCATTTGCGCGGTTTGCTTTCGATTCATCCAGCCGAGCAAACAAGCTGTTCAAACTGCGGTTCTCAGACATAATTCATAATCCTCCTTCTCAAACATTCGGGGCTTGAGTATTAGCTTCAGCACTGGGCCCAACTTTGGGCTCAGCACCAGGCATTGCATTATTGGACATTGTCTCACTGCTCACGACGCTGGCACATACCGGAACGGTCTTGTCAAGATTGACAGCCTGCTTCAGGCAAGTCGGCCAAACGCAGTAGTCCTTCGCGTCACAGCGCCATGGGCAGCTCCGTTCGGCACATACGGCGCGGACCGTTTTCTTTTGAGCAGCCACCGTAAATGCACCACCAGGCGTTGCACGAATCTCAGAGCGTCGCCGGTCAATCAACTTATCGATGCCACGCTGAACAGCTTCCGGAGTAGTATTCAGTGTAGCTGCAATGTCTTCAACCGAATGTCCTGCCTTATCCAGTGAATCAATCTGGCCGAGCAAAACTTTCGTCATCTTGGGATGTGTACGAAGCGGTTTATTAGATTCCATCAATAAAAGCCTCCTAATGTTTCAACGTGCCAGGCGCTTGAGGCGCTTGTAGTAATAAAACTTTTCTTTCCAGGGCATGTTCAGTGCCTTGAGTGGGGACTGAGCGAATTTGAGGGCTTTCAGCATTGCTTTCATCTCTGCGTCCTCATTGGCGCAGAACAAGCCGATGGTTTCGGGCAAAGCAAGGCTCACAGCAAAGTCCAGCATACCGGTAGCAATCCCGCGCCGTTTATAGGCGTTCTCGACTTTGATAGAGTCGATATAAAGATGTGTCGTAATAGGCAGGACCATCGCAACGCTGTCTTTCGGGTCTTTGTCGCACAACATCTGGCGTTCAGCATTTCGGGCACAGAGATAGTTGATGGCAAGCTGCTTGTCGGGAAGCGGATTGGCAGGAGTAGGCCAGATATCCGCCATCGTTCCCTGCTTGGTCGGAACCTGAAGGATGTCTGCCATCATTACAGCAACTTGAGCCGTTCCATCATAGACCTTAAAGGTGACGGCAGTATCGGAAAGAAGATTCTGTTCACCGAGTTTCGTGCCCCGGTCCTGATACAGAGCACTACTGCAATCTGCAACAACCACAAGCTGGTTCAGGTCCTTATCCACAATCGTGATTTTCTTTTTCATGGTTTTCTATCTCCTTTCCCTATTCATTCACAGCAGAACTTGCGCTTCGAGCCGGTGAACACAACCACCATTGAGGGTCGCATACCACCGGCAGGGTCCTTCGTTCCGTTCTGACCATACTTTGCATAGGACGGCAGCAGGCGGTTGGTGAACTTAACTCGTTCCGGCAGGAAATGCACCCGAACGCCAGGCTGGAGATAGATGTGTTCCTGAAACCAGGCAGCATCAGTCGATACCGGCAGCAGCATGACAACGGTCGTGTTCTTCTTCTTGCCCTCAGCAGCACCCTTCGCAACCCACAGGCGCAGATTTCGGGTCCCGCTCGGAGGGCAGCAATACACGACATTGCCGCGCCAATCCTGTGCAAGACCATCTTCCTTCTTGGTAAAGAACTTCTGGCACTTGGCATTTTCGGGGCGGGCACAGGCATCCAAAGTGAAATGATAAACGCGGTCAAGTTCCTGGAACAGTTCATCCGGGGTTTCCCATTCACCCGCAATGGCACTGCTCACGCTGCTGTTGACGCTTTTGGTGGATTTCATAAATTAGGGCAAGGAGACCCGCGACTTCAGTCGTGGGAGAAATTGCCCGTTCACATCCTTTCAATTAAATAATTTGTTGCGGGCTCTAAAAGCCGCAGCTTTTTGAATGTCACGCCTTTAGAGATGCTCGTACCATCCAGCTTTTTAAGCGCAAAGCTCCCCGAAGAGCGACGTCCGGAAACGAAGCATTCTTGCCCTTTGTAGAGAACCTTATCCCAAAGACGGAACCCTTCAACGAGATAAGGCATTTGGCTCCGTTTACGGATACCCTTTTTAGAGAAATTTGCTTTATGAGTTTGCCGATTATGGTGTCTGATAGCCTTTGTACGGTAGCAAACGCTGCAAGGCTCAGCTAACGGATGCTTACTAATACAGCGAGCATCGTTTGTATGACTCTTCTTGATGTCATTTTGCTCACGGCGCATTTTAGTGATATAGCCATAAGTTCCCTGAACAGGGATAGGCAGCTCTTCTTTCAAACGTGCCATTAAGGTTTTGCGCATGATGCCCATGAAAGCAGCATCACGAAGAGGCTTGCCGCGTTCCTTGCCGTCAAGGGTCACTTTTCCTTTGTGAAGGTTCTTGTGGCATGTGGTACACAAAGTAACAAGGTTGCTTGGAGCGTTGCCGCCAGTCTTACGGCTTTCGAGATGATGTACATGCAGCTTGACTACTTTTTTGGCAGTATTATGAGCACCACAGCATTGACAAGTGTAATGGTCACGCTTCAAGACATACTGACGAACATTGTATTCGTCATACATCTCACCAAGCTGATAGTCGGTTCCTACCGGTAGAGGCTTTCCGGCGAGCATTGCCTTCAAGCGCTGTGTATCAAACTCTGCTGTTTCTACTCTTACAAGAGAGATAGGCAAAATTTTACAGATACGCTTAATGACGGTGATGTGCTCTTGAATTTTTACTTCTACTGAAGGTGCCAGCCAGCCTTTATGTTTGCTATGTACACGGTTATCAAATCTTGGTGCGCGGTAACGGGTCTTGCGGTAGCGTCTTGAGCGGCGGTTCTGCTTGCGCGTAGAAAGCAATTTCACCACATCGCTGCGAGGAGTAAACTCCTCGCTGTAAAGTTCTCGCTTTTCCGTAGATGCAGATAAACCGACATGTTTACTGCCAGCATCAACGCCCAAAGTGATAGGTTGTTTGTATCCCGCACTTCCGTACAGGAGCTTGATGGTAAACGGTGTGCGCCTTACAACGCATGCTTTTTGCTGCTTTAATAGCAGACGAGCCTTTCCGGGTGAGCACGGCATCAAGGGCTCGCCGTGCTTGTTAAGTACATACACATATTGCATGATGCCATGCTCCTTTCGATAAAATAGCAGCTAAAAAGAAGCTGCTCGCTCCTCCGAAGAGGGTAAAAATCCTTCCCCAAGGTTATAAACGGCTTGATGCAGCCACACCTGTCGGCTTTGCCTCAGCTTTACGTGATGTGTTGCCTTAGAGCGCACGGCTAGGATTTACACCGTACGGTAACTGTCTATTCGCTTATAACGGGGCGCAACTTAATGCGCAAAGGGGAGTCAACATATCCTTGCGGACACTTCTAAAGTGCGGACTTGCCGGAGCAAGCCCGCGACTTTAGTCGTGGGTTATTGACAAAAACCTCCTTGTTATTTTTGAAAAGGTACATTGTAATTTGTTCTTGTGACACCGTTTTTTGGATGCTCTCGAAAAGACACATTTGCTTTCCAGAAACAAGACAAAAAAAGAAAAGGCAGTCACTTTTTTCAGCGATAAACGTGCTTTTTTGCCCTATGTTTTCATTATCTTTGATTCGCACATTTCCGCAACAATATTTATGAAAAATTAAAAATTGCCCCAGGATTTTTCGTCCCAGGGCACGGAAAAAGTCACATTTTATTTTTTAGACGGTTCGTACCAGCTTACATTTTCGCCAAAGCAGTAAAGGCTGATACTAACATTGAACGCTGCATCGTCTTTGCCCACAAGATATACCTTGTAGTTGCCGACAGGAAGAACCAGGTCACTGTATGCGTCATCGATGTACTCAGCAACAATCTGTTTGTTGTCAGTGTGGACGAGCAGAATCTTGAATTTGCCGCTTGTCGTATCAGCAGTCGTATAGCAGTCAACGAGGGTGGACTCATTCTTGACGTCAATATCAAACGCTTCAACGGCTCCTACAAGCTTATCAGCGCTTGCCGTGAAATCAAAAGACCCGTCGCCCATCACATAGCCACCTTGATACCCGGTCGCAGAGTATGCCGTCCTTCCGGCCGCAATCTGCTGCGTATCATCATACAGAGAAGCCTTATCCACACATCCAGTCAGAACCATCATGGTGCAGATAGCTGCAAGGAGCAGTGCTGCGAACTTCTTGATATGTCTCATCATTCATTACCTCCCACGCTATCCTGGCTGGAATCGGCGTTGTCAGTGGCTTCTGCGGGCTGATTTTCAGTGTTTTCGTTGGTGCTTTCGGTATCCTCAGATGCGCCAAAAGTCAGTGTCATATGTGCGGTCTTCGGAACCACCGATACCGTCATTGTTGTCTCAAGGCCGCTGCTATTTGTGACCTTAACTTTGCTTGTGCCAACCAAAATACCTGTCACTTCACCCTTTACATTGACGGCACAAACCGAATTGTCGGTGTTCTCAAACTCATACAGGCTGTTATCGTTATCCGTATCAGGGTCAGGAACATCAGTATAGACATGAATCGTCTTAGTCTCTCCGATTTCGACTTCCAGGTTGTCGGCATAGAGCTCTTTCGGAGCCTGCTTGACCTTGAGTTTCACAGTCTTGGACACACCATTATCTGCCGTGATAGTGACCGTGGTGGTTCCGGCTTTCAGAGGAACAATCTTATTGTTCTCCACTCGGGCAATCGATTCATCCCCCACACTTACCGTAACTTCACCCACATCAGCCGTTTCGGGAATTGTGGTGTATTCGGGATTCACTAAATTGTTATCAGTAGTAGTGATAATATCATCCATCTCAAAGCCTTCAAGCGGAGATACGACAGTCACTTCCGCGCTGCAGTTCAGCTTGTTATCCCGGCTATAGATATTGATTTCCGTTCTGCCGGACGAGTTGGCCGTCAAGCGCAGCGTGTCATCCAAAGATGCAACGCTCGGCGCAAAGCTCTCAAATGTCATTCCTCGATGTTCGAGAAGCTGCGTGAGCTGGTCTCCCGTCACCTCAGTGCCATTTTTAAGAGTTCCGGTCAACTCAATCACGGTGCTTTCACCGAGCTTCAAATCTATCGTTTCCGGCATTGAAATCGATACCAGCCGATGCTCACCGCATCCAGCCATCAGCAGCGCAGCGACCACCGCAATGCAGCCGATTGTGACAATTTGTTTCAATCGTTTCACAGTCATACAATCCTTTCTATTAGGTGTAAATACTATTCAAATTGGTACATTCATGCTTACAAGCTTTATTGTCCGCGAATCGCACGAATTCGCAACGGTTGGTTTTTAGCGGAGATTCTTTCAGATATTACGCGCAAAAAAGCAGCCACTCCCGAAATTGGAGCAGCTGTCATTTGGTTAGAGCCGAAAGCCGTTTACATTTCGAGTGCGAGTGAGGTATAATGGTAGCAGGAAAGCAGACGTCATTCTGCTGGTAGACTGGCACCTATAATCCGAGTGAGATGCAGGGTACAAAGACCTGTCGGTTGGCGAGCAACGATAAAACTCGAAAGAGATGCAGGACGTAAGGGCCTGTCGGTTGGCGGACAACGATACAAACCAGTCACGAAGGGACATCGGACAATACCACGGTATTGTAGGCGTTCCTTTATTTTTTGCTCAAATGCAGGTAGGGCGAAGCAGCAAGCACAAATAAAAAGAGAGGGCAGCCGATTTTTCGACTGCCCTCAATTGTTGTACAGAAGCGACCATCAGGTCACACTGGGAAGGTCATTTTGCGTCTTTGAGCCACGGCTGAGACTGCACTTTCTCGAAGTCCGCATCGTTCGGCATCACGCCACCGTACGGAGCAATCGTGTAGGTCACTTTCGTGACCGGAGTGCAGACACCGGATTCATTCACATTACCGGTTGCAATGTAGACTGCCATAGGCACCTGCATTGCGCGTCCAGTGATGTTGTTGTTGATGAAATCGCCGGTAGCTTTCGGAATGACCCAAGCCGTATCGCTATGGTCAATTGCGTTATCACCCTGAGTCAGGACGGTATCGCGCAGACGCATGTACAGCTCGCCACGGCGCAGACGGTTCTTTGTCATGTCGTATACCGAGTTGCCATACTCGCCGTCAGGGTAGTACTCCATGCCAGGCATATCACGCATCAGCCAAGGACCATTGGCCTTGATATTCTTGATTTGGATAGCCACAGTAGAGTAGTTCGTGATGCGGTAGTTGGTAGGCTCTTTGACTTCACCGCTCGTGGTGTTGCCATACATACAGACGTACAGAGGAACCGTAGCCTTCAGCAGAGCCGGATGCACATACAGGCCGCCATCATGGATAATCAGCTCATAGTTGCGGACCGTTTCACCATTCGGGTTGACGACCGTATGGACATCCAATGCAGGACCGCTCTTGGTGTCGGTGTTGATGGTCACCAGATACGGAGCCAGGAGTTTGTGGTTATAATGGCAGAAATCGCAGGTCTTATCCTCGTAGTTCCACTCAAAATCATCATCGGTGCTCGTACCATCTGCGTACAGAGGCAGGGAGCTGATGGTGCAATCGGTCACAAACGGGATATTGGTCTTGCTTTCCTTGACATTTTCCTGCTTACGATAATCGTAGGCATCCACAAATTCCTGGGTCAGGTTGGAGGGATTACCGCCCGCAACGTACAAGACGCTGCTGACTGTATCTTTCGCCTTGAGCTTTGCATCCAGAATCGGAGTGGCGTCAACGTCGCTCACGACATCAATCAGATTTGCATCATCATCTTCCATCTGAATGTTCACATGGAAGTTCGGATTCTCGTTGTAGATAATCTTATCGCTGTCAAGAACCGTCACATGCAGCGGACGCGGGTCAACGACAAAGCGGCCATTCAGAACCATGACAATATAGTTCTTCAGGACGGGGTAATTGGCTTCAGTCAAGCCAACATAAGTTAACGGATAAGTGCCAACAGGAGTCGATTCGTCAGGAACAAGGTTTTCATGACCACTTACCAGAGTCTTGAAATAAGACTTCTTGTAGCTCTGGTCCAAAGTCAAGGTATCACCCTGCACCAGACCATCGATTTCCAGCCAGCAGCCATCAGAAGCCGCAGTGCCGTAACCGTAAGCCTTTTTGTCGTGCCAGGGCTTCTCCCCTACGCCGTCACCATACAACCCACGCCAGCTTGCAACCTGTGCGGTCAGGTTGGCGCGTGCGATAGCGCCGGAATACTTCTCCTTTGTGATACGGTAGTTCTTGGCATCCTTACCAGTCAGTGTCGGATGAGCATCTGCCGTAATCGGATTCTCGTCCAACTCATAAGGCCAGTTGGAGCTTACCGTGCCATCTGCATTCAGCTTCTGGCCAGCATCCTTGGTCTTATAGTTGCCGGGAAGGGTTTCTTCCTTAATCTTAACGTCATCACCTTCAAGCACGCCATCAATCAGGATATCCTTAATGGTGGCTTTGGTCGTGCCGTCATAGTGTTTGACGTTGCGAGGATAGGTCGGGTCTTCCAGATAAATACTGTGAACGTACAAATCCAGAGGAGTGATAGAGCCAGACAAGTCTTCCTTCTCAATGTAGTAGTTGCCTGCGCTGTTGCCAACGAGAGAGAGTTCACTGGTTCGGATGACGACATAGGGACCGCCAGCATCGCTGACATTCTTGCCATCAACCGTGTAGTTACCAGTCACCGTAGTGGTGCTCAGCTTCACAGTGTTCTCGTCCTTCGCAATCAAACCGCCAGAAGCAATATGAACATTTTCCAGAGTTGCCTTGCTGGTGCGGTCGTAGGGTTTATCGCCAGTACCGATAATCGTCAATCCGCGAGGATAGATATCGAACTTGACGGTATCACCAATACCGCTCGGACTGCTGCCGTCATAAGTATGACCGGGGTTCGTGTTCTCGTAGCGATATGTGATGATGTAACCCGACACCGTACATTTTGCTGTTGCGGTATAGGAACCGCAATCGGAGCGCGGATACTGGTTCTTGTCCGTAGACGCATCGCTTGGAGCCTTCGTCAATGTACCTTTACGGTTAGCATAGACGATAGTGGTGTTCTTCACGATATTGTCCATATCGGTAGAAGACAGGTTGCCGGAAACGCTGATGGAAGCTTCATCGGGGTTGCCATCATACAGCTTATTGGCTGCAGTGATAGTAATGGTTACATGCTGTTCCTCAATACCGGAATCGGGGTCGGTATCTTCGTATGCGGTATCGAAAGCATTCTTGCCGTTACGAGAGAAACGAGAAACAGAGGATTTGACCAGCTCAATGCTGGAATTACCAGCCTGTTCAGAACCGGAACCGCCGCCATCATTGATGATGTTGACTTCCAAGACCTGAACCTTGTGTCCACCTGCGTCGGTCAGAGTAGTACCAACGCCTGCAGCCCAGCTCAAACCGCCATTGCCGTCGCGCTTACAGCTGCCCCAGCCATCTGCATTGGCGAGCTTAGAGGACTCGTTAGCGTAGCCGCCGTACCAGCCGCCGCCGCCACCGCCAGGGCCTTCAACACCAACCTCAGAAGAACCATCGGTAATACCACCGAGGAACATAGAGAAGTCGCCGCCAGACATACCTTGGCCAAACGGACCACCGCCGCCAAGCTGGCCGCCCCAGACATGCAAGACGCCGTTATTGTCGGAGCCACCTGTAGCATCACAAGCACCGTGCTGGTTTGCACCGCCACCGCCTGCAACAGCCAGAACATACTTCTTGGCCGTGTTTTCGTCGCCGTACTCAGCCAAACGACCTGTGCCGATGATGCCGACAGCCACGGTAGTAGCACCGCCGCCAGAAGCGCCCTTCAAGCTCCAGTGAGCGTAGCGCTTCTGCATCATGATACCGCCGTTACCACCGCCGTTGTAGCCGCCCTGAACCACAACTTTTGCGTTAGCATCGGGGCTCGATGCACCGTTGACGTAGTGTGTCGGGTCATGAGAACCAGCACCGCCGTTGACGAAATAGAGCGTCGCGCCCTTTTCCGCCTTGACGCGAATCGTGGTCTTGCCGCCAAGCGAAGTGCGTTCGGGAGACAGACCAAACTGGTTATCAACGCCGCCGCCTGCACCGTTCAGAGTGATGATATACTCACCGGTATACGGAGCAGTGTACATAGAATAGGGTTTTGAAGTGCTGTTGGGTTCGGAGTAGACCTGAGAAGAGGATGCACCGCTGTTCTGTTCATCAATGTAGAAATACACCTGGTCCATGTTGGCCTTTGTGGTCGGAGCATCATAGCAGATGTAGTAGATAGCATTACGCCAGAACCATTCCCAAGTTTCCTTCGGAATCGTGTTGCCGCTCTTAGAACGGTAAGCGAAGCCTTGACGCTTGTTGACGAATTCATCATCCGTCACCTTTTCGAAGAGGTCCGTAAAGCACTTACCGTCAGAGTTGCGAATCTTGTTATCGATAACCACGGTATCGCGGGAATCGATGCCGGAACGGTTATTTACGCCATTCCCCGCGATGAAGTAGGTTTCCATGTAACGCAGACCATTCGGAGCGATAATCGCCAGGTCTTTGTAGTTGTAAACCGCACCGCCGTTATTCAGAGCTGTGTTGATTTCGGAAATTTCATTCCGCAGGGTCGAAATGTCCTTTGCGCTGCCATTTGCAGTCGTAATAGTATTACGCTTCTTCGTAGCTTTGTTCGGAACATTGGCCTTAATGGAAATGTTGTAATCCAGAACCAGTTCAGCGCCGTAAGAGGACTGGCTGATATCCTTATACAGATGGTCTTCCGGATTGCTGGAGTTCACATCGCGGTCGAAGTTGTAAGCATCGGTAGCAGCAGTGGTATAGGGCTTCATATCTGCGCTATCCCAGTTCTGCATGTACTGAGCTTCAGCCTGGCAACGGAAATAGAAGTGCGTATTACCGTAATCCATCGGGTTGGTAGCGTTGTCAATGTACAAAGACACGATAGCGTTCCATTCCGCATAAGAACTGTTGTTCAGGTCCTTGGATTCAGTCGGGTACATTGCTTCCAGCTTAATGTAGCCGCTGAACTTATTGAATGCTTTGCCGCTGGACATGAAACTCTTTTCAAGTTCAGCCACTCGGCTGTTCAGCTTGCTGATGTTGCCAATCTTCTTGCCAACATCGCTGTACTTCAATGTGACGGCATCACCGACATCCTTGAACTGAGAGAGGCTGCCGCCGCCTGCCACATCACTGTACAACCACTTAATGGTGGGAGCACTGTCTTTATTACCGTAATAGGTAATCTTTGTGGTATAAATGGCCTTGTTATCACCTGCTGCGCCATAGGCTTTACCACCCTGGCCCAGTTTATCAGGATTGATAGCATCCAAAGGAATTTCCTTCGGGCTACGGCCATTATTCGGGTTGGAAGCCGGGGTTGTCCATGCAAGGTTGCCGTTGCTGGAATCGTAGTTATTCAGCAGCAGAGACTGAGCCTTCAATGGCGTCATCTCAATGGGCGGAGCATAGATGATAAGGTGACCGGTACGAGCCTGTGCAATATCGTTTGCCGTGGTAGTATCGGTGCTCATGGTATGCCCGATAGACTTATAGGTGAAGACACAGCGGAAATCCGTGCCATCCCAATCCATCGCTGCGTTGGAGAGTTCCAGCGTGACGGTGGTGTGCTTATTGAATGTAGATTTACCTGCATTCATCTTCGCATCGCTGCCAGTGAAGGAATCAGGAACCCAGAAATCGGACGGATACCAGACACCGCCGCCCAAAGCATCATTATCATCAGTCTTGGTTACATAACTGATTTTGTACTTAGAGGACGGGAACAGAGTAGAATCACTGCCAACGGCAACCCAGTTACCGCTTGCGTCACGGTACTGAACCTCATAGGTCAGGCCATCCTCAACACCCTTCCAGTAGAACGCATCGAAGGAGAAGGAAGTGCTGCCACCAACGGAGATGCGGCGGTCAAAAGCCTGCTCGATATACATCGGGCGGATTTCAACGTCAACATAACCGTTGCGGCCATCCTCAGCCTTATCCATACTGGAATATACAGTACCACTCACGTTGTATTCGCACTTGAACTGAATACGGTTCGTGGTGTAATCCAACTTGGAGTAACTTACAGAGCTTGTCGTATAAGGCAAGTCGCTGTCCGTTGCTGCAGTGAACGTCAGGCTGTTAATCTTGCCGCTCACAGTGCCGTCAGAGGTATCGAAGGAAGTGCCAGGATTACCGATTTTTACCCAATCGCCAACCTGGTTGTCAACGGAAATCGTGCGGTAATACCACACAACGTCAGAGGCTTTCAGCTGTTCATTGTAATACAGCTTACTGTCAACCGTCTTGTTGACCGGACCTTCCCAGTCCTTATAGTCATCAATCGGGTCAGCGGTTGGGGTCATCAGCTGCAGAGGATGGGTCTCAGTGTCGTTCCAGAAATGATTCGGAACATCGACCGTAATCATACCAAACTGAGTGACCTTGTTGCCGCTCTTATCGATGACATCGGCACGCATCATACCGGTGGTCGGCAGGTTCGAGATGACGTACTTGCTATCGCTGTTTACAACACAGTTATAGTCAACGCCATCAGAGCCATGAACAACAACTTTGTAACCGGTATAATCGGTCACGCCGTAAGAGGTCGGGAACAAAGCATTCAGGTCACCGACAACACGAGCAACACCAGTGATGCGAACATCCGGCTGATTGTCCAGCTTCAGAATCGGCAGCGTGCCTTTGGTCATATCAGAACCAAGGTTCCAGCCGTTGTTCTTGCCGCTGGTGTACATGCCGTTTGCAGTCACGCTTGTGTTATCGAACACAGGCTGATTGTTGCTTGCGAGCTTGACCTTATAAACGTCTGCGTTCCAGTGACCGGAGAAGTTCTTGATGGGCTTCCAGCCTTCCGGCAGAGTCAGGTCATCGGTCAGTTGATAGCAGCCATTCAGCGGATACCAGAAAGTACCGCCATTCTGCAAAGCGGACAGAACCTGCTGTGCGTTGACAGAGGAAACACGAATCACGAAATGAACATCTTCCTGGCCATTCTGCTGTGCTGCACAAATCTCGCACTGTTTACGCTGAGAGATGTACATGACAGTGTTGGCGAACAGAGAAGCTTCGACCTTGGTCGCTTTGTTGTCCGGCAAGTGACCAATCTGGTTCATCAGGAAGTTGCCAGTACCAGACAAGTAAAAGTTGCTTGTGCCGAACCAGGACTGACCAGTCTCTTCATCGGTAATTGTCTTGGTTGTCGGGTCCGGATTGTAACCGAACTCAGCACCAGTCACGTTACCGCCAGCGTATTCAACCCAGATAGGGCCGAAAGTAACCTGCGAGTTGGAGTGAGTCTTGGAAGCTTCGAGTGTGGTTCCAGTCGGCACATCATATGGGAAGTTGGTAGGATTACGATACTTGACAGTGCTCTGAGCCTGAGAATTGGAGTAAGGCTTCAGTTTCACACTCAGCTGGTCAGAACCGTACATAATACCAGCCTTGCCGTAGGAACTGTGAGAACCACCGGTAGACAGAATCATCGAGATAGCGTCAGTAGGAAGAACTGTACCAGAATCGATGTTACCACCGTTCGCACCCATCAGAGCATTCATGTTCCAATGGCCATTGTCAATGTTAGGAACACTGTTAAGAACGTAATAGCGGGTAGAGGTATCATTCTTATCAGGGCCATAACGACCACCCTCGTAATAGTCACGAGAACCGGGGTCGGTGTAACCAGCTTCATGGGCATCATACCAGGAACCAGCATAGGCATACATTGTATCGTGGCCGATACACATACCGTAGCCCTGGCTCAGGAATGCCTTGATAGCATAATAGGCTTTACCGGAAAGGTCAGGTTCCTGATTAACGCAGACGCCCCAGCCAATAGAGTCGATACGGTAGTTACCCTCAGCATCCATCATATACTGGTCAGGGTCCTGGTTGAATTGCTCAGCTTTAACTGAAAGAACTGTAATATGTTGACTCAAATGGCCACTTCCACTTGTGTTACGCAGCCAACCGTTATCTGATACAAAATTGATGAAATTTGCATACATACGACCTGCATCAGATACCCAAGGATTCAAAAACACAACAGCATCCTTGTATTTTGTACCGGGTGCGCCGGTGCCATAACTACCATTGTTGCGAAGAACAGCAGTGTAAGCGGGAACATTGACCGCAGTGCCAGTCAGATTCCAATCGTTACTGTCGTTGTGTGGACGGAAATAAACGGTCTGACCATACCATTCAGAGTTGACTTCCAACATATTGCCATCCGTCAGCGGGAACTCCATGTACTGACGAGTTGCACCAGTGGGGAAGCCGTTATCATCCAGAACATTGGCAGTTCCGACCTTTGAGCCACTCCAAGCACCGCCAATCTGAGTCCAGTAACGGCCTGCGGTGGCTTTGTCAATCTTACCAGCCTTGAACCATTCAGTCACCTGGTCGTACATGTTCTTGGTGATGTACTCGTAATTGCCGTTAAGACCCGTAATCCACTGGTTATCCGAGGAAATGGCAATGCTGTCAGCGGAGCGAGAAGAGAACGTGTCTGCCAGCATAACAACCGTATCAGGCATGTTCTGAGTAGCAACGTCACTGCTGTTCTCGTCTTCCGGCAGGCTGATGCTGAACTGAGCTGTCTGGAGAATGATATCTCCGGCCTTGTCCTCGTCGGTCAGCTCATTGCCCAAATCCTCGAGAGCCTTGAAGTTTTCCTCGCGGTATGCTTCATCGGTCACAACAATGCGGCAGCGATAGTTGGCGGACAGGTCATCTTCCGTCACTTCAAAAGTGTAGGTGGATTCCGTTGCGCCCTCAATATCCTGCCAATCCGTATCCTGGCTGGCAGCAGCTTCATCACCGAACTCCCACTTGCCGTCATCGTTGAGATGTGCGGTGTAGGTGCTCTCTCCGTTAGAAGCATAGACTTCAACGGTGCCGTCTTTGGTATTGGCAGCGGTGATGGTGTAGCCATCCAGAACGAAGTTGGGAGTGTGGTATGCAATCTGGACATCGCTGGAATCAGCACCGATTTCATCGAGTGCATCGACTACAGCGTAGTACATCTCGCAGCCTTGCCAGACATAGTCGGGACGCTCTTCAAGGACGGTGTGCTCTGTGGTATCTTCGATAACGAAGTTGTACCAGGTAGGCTCGTCCTCTTCGTAGTTGTAGAGAGCCAACGCCGTATCAACAGCAAAGTTCTGCTTGCGCTGCCACTGATAGGTGACTGCTACATCGTCACGATTCAGCAGAGCATCCAGAGTGACAGAATCGCCGACATTTGCGGTTAGCTTGTCGCCGTATTCCGGCGTTACTGTCTGCAAACCGACGAAAGTGGGTTCTGCAGTTTCAGGAGTAGAGACTTCTGTGTCGTTGGCATCCGATTCAGAAGTCTCTTCCCCATCCACCACATCAGACGTTGCATCCTGAGTAGTTTCATCGTTAGAGTTGGCATCCTCATACGATTCATGCGTCAGGTCCACAACATCCGTGATAGTCGGCGCGGAAGTGGCATCAGAGGAGTCGGCATCATTTGAACTACCGGAATCCACCGCATCTGCCTCTTCCGCAGCCGGGGCATCCGTAACATCGGTCGAAACAGAGGTGCTGTCTCCGGTTTCGTCTGCGAACGCAAGTGCGGTCGTAGACATCATCGAAAACAGCATGCTGGCGGCCAATGCTACGGAGGTCACTTTTTGCATAATTTTCTGCATAATGCGATTTCCTTTCTGTACAGCGGCGTTTTTGCAGGCACTTTGGCTGAGCGCCACGCTTCAACGCCCCTGCACGCATTGCTTTTTGCTTCCGTACATTTTCTATCATATGCGATTCGCAAGCCTTGGCAATAAGCCAGAAAAACAAATTTCGCGGAAAGTAAAAAATGACTTTTCAACGACACAAATAGAAAAAAGAAGCCGAACCTTTGTGGGACGGCTTCTTCTTTGCATATGGGTCTTTGTGCAATTACGACAACGTGGGGAGGAAAACTTGTGAAAATTAGCAGTCAAATATATGGTATATTATTGTTTAGAAGCCTCAGATATCAGTTTTGGCATTTGCTTTTTTTCGAGGAGGCAAAATGTAGAATATCATTTTCCCGTCTTTTGCTTCCCACGCTTGAACTTGCTTTCGCGCATAAGGCAGGAATTTATTGTAGTCATCAACATCATCAATCGCGTATGTTCTATCGTGGACGCGGTCAACAAGCACTTCACCTGTTTTAATGTTGACAATGGCATAGTCGGTGTACGGGTCCGTACAGCAGAAATTGTCCAGCAAATCATGCAAAGTTATCATAATAGTCACCTCAAATTACAAAGGAGTTGTTAATCTATGGCAAAGTACACAGAGGCGTTCTGCGTCACCACGGGCAGCATGATTTCTATCATGCAGATGCGTAGTGAGTACAATCACGACCCCGCCATTTATGAAAAGGTCTACAAGGGGCACTTGTTCTGCCCTGGCTGCCAGGCTGTCCCACTAACAGTAGTTCATACGAACGGGCAACTCTATTATCGTGGGCACCCACATGAGGAGCACGCCGATGGCTGTTGGTACGCATTGGATGAGAGAGTTGTGAAGAGCGTTACTGAAATTAACGGCGATAGTGAGGAGCAAGCTCTTTCTCAGCTTGACTCGCTCTTACGTGCCACATTTAATGGCAATCAGCAAGCTGCCAATGCAAGGGCTGCAAACCGCAATGCAAACAGAAGCAATGCTCCTGTTGTGCATCAGCAGCAAGAGGCCCGCAGGCGTCTCCCTCAGTGCCGTATTGAAGACTTGCCTGTGCGGTTAGCAACAAATGATAGACCCCAAGAAATTAGCATTTATTATGGCAAAGTGCTTTGCGAGATTATTGACGCGAAGAGCTCCTACAACAAGACCGACATCAAAGTATTAGTAATAAAAGATGCTGCGACAAAGAAAATTATCATGGGGCTGACAATATCCTTGGCTGTATGGGGACATCTTACGACCGGAGTGCAAGCATTACTGCAATCGACCCAGCAACCTATTCACATTGCGTTCCTCGGTGGGCCTTCGGCGTTGCAAATTCAAGGGATGAAGCTTCCTCATACGTGCTACCTTAGAAAGTCCACTTACTTGCAGGTCTTAGAAGACTGAGCTACTAACGCAACAAAACGCGTTCCATCTGTTTCCACATACCAATCCGCCAAGGTGAGTTCTCCAAGCGTTACATCCACATCTTTGACAACACCATCAAACAGTGGAATATCAAACCCATATCCCTCAGCAATGACAATCTTCTGAGTAGCAGGGTCTTTAGCCGTTGCAATGAGTTCTTTAAGTTTTATAGGTTTCATTAGTTCACCTTCTTTATCTTTTATTGTAGTGGTATCGCACATTTTGGCAAAGGTGTTATAATACACAGATGTTATTCTTTAAAAAAGAAAACTCGTAGCAAGAAGACTTGTTGCTTCTATACTACGAGTTGGTTATTACTTACATGATTTGATATGCGGAATCAGCACAGACCACCAGCATGCTCCTCTGGAGGGCAACCATTGTCGGTGGGATTGGAAATTACAGGGCCGCCCCATTCCCAACCATCGCTGCCATTAGGCTTGTTTTCCGTACTGCCGCTATCCCCACCGCTCGGCTGAGGCGGTTCCGGGTTGCTCGGCTGAGGGTCAGGCTGCGCAGGAGCCGGGGCAGCAGGCTCCGGATTGCTGGGCTGTACCATGCCAGTTGCATCAACAGTCGCGACACTCTCATCGGAAGAAGTCCATTCGACTGTCAGTTTACTTGCTGCTTTAGCGAGCTTTTCGTCAGTTTCAGCGCTTTCACCGGTTGCAGCAGTCTCAGGAGTTACGGCCGGAGCATCGTCGGTGCCGTACACAACAGGCAGGGTAATACTTTCACCCTTCTCCACCATCGCAGACTCCGGAACCGCGATGTTCGTGATTTTCACGCCGCACCCTACAAGGGTAAGTGCCATCGCAGCGGCTGCTACCACTGCTAAAATGATAGTCTTACGTTTCATATCTTACACTCCAAAAATAGCGGTAGGGCAACCTACCGCTATTTGGATTAGTCAATTTTACAGCAACGAAGAGATATCAGCACAATGCAGCCGCCCTTTCTTCGTCAGTACAACCGTTATCAGTCGGCGAAAAAGCCATCAGCAAAGAACGCCAACATCCTCAGGAGGGCAACCGTTATCAGTCGGCGCAGAAAGAACAGGACCATGCCACCAGTCATCCTCACTATTTCCGCCAGAGTTATCAGTGCCCCCGCTGGGTTGAGAGTCTTGCGCGGGCTGTTCCGGCTGAGGGTCAGGCTGTACCGGTGCCGGGTCAGGCTGTGCGGGAGCCGGGGCAACAGGTGCCGGGTTGGAAGGCGTCACAGCAGCAGAACTGTTGCTGGAACTGCTGCTATAAGTCTTGTTGCTGGTCTGAGCAACCTTCTTGGCCTGGACGGTCAATTTGTACGTTGCACTCTTTTCGCCAGCATTAGCAGTGATGGTTGCCTCACCGGCTGCAATTGCAGTAACTTTACCATTCTCATCGACGGTAGCAACTTTCTCATCAGAAGAAGTCCAGGTAACGGTAGTTTCATCTGCAATCTCTTCGGGAAGCACGGTTGCATTCAAGGCAACAGTGTTACCAGCGGTAAGGATGCCTTCGGTCTTGTCCAGTGTGATACCTTCAACTTCGTAGTAAGCCTTGATGTGAGTCTTCTTTTCAACGACTTTCTTGTCTTCCTGAGTGAGAGTCGTCACGATGTCGCATTCACCAGGCTGCAAGACCTGAACCCTGCCGTCTTTATCGACGGTGGCCACCGCCTCATCAGTAGAAGTGTAACTCACCTTCACATCGGTGGCATCAGCCGGGCTTACAGTTGTCTCGACAGTGGTTTCGTTTCCATCGTTGAGCTTGACGTCAAGGTTGTCGGGAACGGTGATGTCTTTCGCGGCCACTTTAACCGTAACCTTGCAGACAGCACTCATCTCAGAATCCGTGACGCTTGCAGTGATGTCAGCTTCACCTGCAGAGACAGCAACCACCATGCCAGTCGCATCAACAGTCGCGACGCTCTCATCGGAAGAAGTCCATTCGACCGTCAGCTTACTTGCTGCTTTAGCGAGCTTTTCGTCAGTTTCAGCGCTTTCACCGGTTGCAGCAGTCTCAGGAGTCACGGCCGGAGCATCGTCGGTGCCGAAAGCGACCGGCAAAACCACCGCCTCGCCTTTCTCGACAGTAACTGCGTCAGGAACCGCGATGTTCGTGATTTTCACGCCGCACCCTACCAGGGTAATCGCCATCGCAGCGGCTGCTACCACTGCTAAAATGATAGTCTTACGTTTCATATTCAATTCTCCTTTACATCCCGGCGTCTAGTGCCGGGGCCACATAAACTAATAGGTTCGACGTCAGCCCTACGCAGCTTTGGATTTCGTCATCGACGAGGCCGTGGACTCTTTTGCCGCCTATCCTTCTGTACAATTGCATAATACCATCTATGTGGTAATCACACAATACGAACCCCGAAAAGTTCACAGATTGTTAATGCGGTCTATCGAATACCTTTATTTTACCGACAGTGTTTTGAATTGTCAATTTCATGATTAACAAAAAGCAACAAATACTTTTATTGATTATGACGAAATAAAACAACGTCCGATATAATACCAAAGGTTCATAGAGGGACGGTTCTTCATGCAAAAAAGAAAGCGTACAGACCGGTATAGCCTATACGCTATTGCGATATTTGAGATATAACTTTCTTGAATTGCTTTACACGTTCTGAGCTTACGAGGCGTGAACATCAATGTCAGAATAAATCCACCAATCAACATGTGAGCTATCTATTTCTGGCTCTCTATTCAGCTGGATTAACATTTGATTTTCGCGCGTCCGTATGGTAAAATAACATTGAAAATAAATTCAGTGAAATTCGCTTCAGTGTTATTGGAGGTGTGCTATGTTTATTGGCCGCGAGAAAGAGCTGGCTCTTTTGCAGGAAGATTATATCGGAAAGGCCATTATGGTTTACGGCAAGCGCCGCGTTGGAAAGACTACTCTCATTCGAAAAGCACTTGAGAGCTGCCAGTATCAGAAGGTGTACTTTGAGTGCTTGAAGAGCATAATGCAGGACAATATCAATGGCTTTGTGCAGGAGCTTGTCCGTGCCAAGGTTCTGCCTGTGCCTCTGAGCTTTAGCACGCTGCAGGATGTATTCACTTATCTCAATGCGCTGCCCCAAAAGATTGTTGTCGTCATCGATGAGTACCCCTATCTCAAATCCATGACGGACTCCGCTGCGGTTGATTCCATCTTCCAGAGCATTATCGACAACCGACTCTCTAACATCGAACTTATCCTTTCTGGTTCTCACATCGGTATTATGAAGGATGCGTTGCAGGAGAAGAACGCTCTATATGGTCGGTTTGCTGTCACAATCAAGTTAAATGAGTTGAGTTATCTGGATGCTGCCAAGTTCTATCCTGACAAAACACCCTACGACAAAGTTGGCCATTATGCCGTTTTTGGCGGTTCCCCATTTGTTAATCAAGCACTAAACCCTGAAGCCACTCTCCGAGAAAATATTATCAACACCGTTCTCAATCCTACGAGCGCAGTGTATCTGTATGCCAGCCAGCTGCTGCTTTCGGACTACTCGGTAAGCATCAATGCAGAACGTATCTTTTCTGTCATTGGAAATGGGAAGAAGCGCTATACCGAAATCGAAGATAAACTGGATGCGAGGAAGACCGGCAACCTCGCAAAGCAAATCAAGCCCCTGCTTGACTTAGAGATTCTTTCCCGAAATAATCCCATTAACAGGCTGAACGACAATAAAAAGTCTGCTTTTGAAATCAACGACAATCTTCTGAGATTCTACTTCACCTTTGTATATAAGAACAGTAGCGCACTCCAAGTGCTAGGAGCCAAGGCATTCTATGACGAGTACATCAGTCCCGTTCTGACAGACTTTATCTCCCGACGTTTTGAAGGCATCTGCCGTGACTATTTCAGCTTGCAGGTCCGTTCTGGAAAGTTGAAAGGTGTACGCAACATTGGCAGCTACTATTACGATGACCCAGTCCACCGCACGAACGGTGAATTCGATGTTGCTTTAGAGTTTGCTGATGGCTATGAGATTTTCGAAGCAAAGTACTATGCCCAGCCCATGACTCTGGATGAGATTCATCACGAGGCCCAGCAAGTAGAGGCTATCAAAGAACTCAAAGTTAAGCAACTCGGTTTCGTTGCCATCAACGGATTCAACGAGCATGAAAAGCCTTTCATTTATCTCGATGGGAACGACATTTTCGGAGCCCGGGAAAGCCATGAGAAGTAATCTGACATTTTTAGGCTTTCTTCGCCAGTATGTGAAAGAGCTTTCGGGAGAAAGCACCCTTAGCATAAAAAGGCTTGCTTCCTGTTGCGGCGATTTTCCAAAGTTGCGAGAACCATTGTTTTTGTACGCCGTATTCAGTGGGCAGTTCCAAACACTGCGCAGTGCTCTTCAGGCTGAATCAAATGAATCCCTGCAGAAGCTTTGTGATGACTTTGGGGACATCGTCACGCTCGATATCCTGCAAAAAAAGCTGTCTATTTGTGGGCTCTCTCTGAAGAAAATGCAGAAAAGCCCATTCCAAAACCATTTTAGGCAAACGGAATCGTCGCAAAGCCCGGACGAATCGTCACACTCATTAGACTGACCTTGGATTTCTTCAGCTTGCGAGCCATTATTCAACCTCCTCAATTTCGACATTGGGAGTCGCGCCATATTTTCCGAGGAGATAGCCATTGCGAACATTTTCGGTCGTACGAGTGGAAAAATCGCTGATGCTGTAGAGTTCTGAAGCACCATTTTCTTTGTCTTTGTCCACAAAATACAACTGGTCCTTACGAAGTAATTCCATGCTCAACAGGTCGGTGTTGTGTGTCGTAAAGACAATTTGTGCTCCATTCGGGTTTGTCTTTTTGCTCTGGAATTTGGCAACAATAAACTCTACCAGAGCAGGATGCAGTTCTTTTTCAATTTCATCTACCAGCAAAAGGCCACCCTTTAACAATACAGACTCAATCGAGGGAGCAATGGCCATCAGTTTTCTTGTGCCATCAGACTCGTCTGCCAGTTCCATCGAAAACATACGGCTTGTTCCGTCTTTGTTTTGGCCTTGATGCATGGATGTTGCGTTAACCTGCCCCATCTTGAGGTGTGTTTCCGAATTATTAGAGGCTTCCGAAAGCACATGCATGAACTGTACAAGTGCAGCTTTAACCTCTTCGGAAATGTTTGCAGGCAAATCAGCTTCTTCGTTAATTTCTTTACTATTGATTTCGAATTTCATATCTTCGATACCAACATCTGCAGCCTTCGCATAATCGGAAATCGCTTTCAGCATATTAGAATCGTTCGAATATTCGAGCAGCTGCCGGGGAATATCCGAATAGTCTCTTGAAAAATAGATTTTCTCCCGGAACCAAGTCATAGCTTTGGAGCAGGCAACGTCATTCATGGTACATGCTACAGAAAAGAACAGTTGATTTTCGGCAACAACCTGACTAATCAGCTTTCTACGGGCCTTCTCTTCGGTAAAGGTGAATTCCTGTCCTTCTCTATCAAAAACCAGTGCCTTCTGCCCTTTCGGTGCATGATACAACGACTCAGCATATATCTTTTCTTTTGTGGCAGAAAAGGCATACCAATACCTGATTCCATCCAAGGTATATACAAACGAAAACTCTGTCGGCTCAGATGCCGAGTAGTCATTCAATGCAAACGGAACAACGGGGATAGCTGCTTTCTCATGCTGTGTCTTTTGTGCGTTTCTGATGAATTGAACCGCAAGCCAAAAAGCTCGGATAACATTGCTCTTACCGCCACCGTTCTTTCCGTATATGGCAGCACCCGGCAGAATTCGCATCCCGCCATATGGGATAAGCACACTTTTCAACGTACTTACTCCCGTAGCTTCCATCGAAAGAGTCGCTTCGTCTCGAAAAGACCGATAATTTTTTACAGTAAACTCAATCAGCATAATACTACTCCCTTCCTTCTAATAGTATACCCTGCAAATTAAAGAAATTCAATCGAATTTATCAATGTTTTTGCTTTTATGCTATCAATTTAATGCTTTTGACTGAATCCTTGATGTGATATTCGGAAATTTGAGCAAATGCAGCACACCCATGTCAGAAGGATTTTGCTAAAATAGAAAAGGGAGTCGTGGTTTGCGACTCCCCTTTTTTCTTTGTTTATGCCTTATTCTTTTCCTTCACACAGTTCCAGTGCATAACTCACATCAGTGTTAAGCAGCTCAGCAGCTTTAGAGATACTAATGGAATTATCGGTGTATGCCCTGCATACCAGTTGCAGTATTCTTACAGGCAGTTCATCCTTCTTATATACATCTGGCGGATATAGCTGCCCGTTCTGGATACGGCTGTAGGTTTCGCGGGTGATGATGCCTTCTTCCTTTGCTCGCAGCACCACACACTGCCCAGATACACCGTACTTCTCTCCTACGAGCTCTATTTCTTTCGGGCTGATGTTTGGCCGCTTCTCTCCGATTTCTCGTACCAGGTCAGAGCCCGGAAGCAGAAAATGTCCTGCCGCGTTACTGATTTGCTGCTTGTTCGCGTTAGAGAAGAGTAAGCGTGCGACTTCTCTCGCAAGGGTCATGCGCAGGCAGCCATAAGTCAGTCCTTCATTGAACGCGATGACTGGTAAGCCTTTGTTCGACACGGCATGATACCCGGAAAAGCCTTTGATGGATGACCCAGAATCTTCTTGCTTTACCATGACAACACAGATGCCTTTGTTTTCAAGAATCTGAGTGAGATTACCGGCAGGACCACTCACAGGAAGGTCCAGCGTTTCACGCATATAAGCAGCTGCATCTGCTGCACTATCAGGCATCGTCACTTTATCTTTCGGCAATGCGTACTCGCTGCAATCCACATTTGCACAAGCACACGCATCACAGTATCGCTGCGCTGAATAGCGAATCTGCGCGAGGATGGAGTTTTTCTGAGCTGCTGACAATTCATCTGACTTCTGAAAAGAGCCATCAGAGAGGGTGATACTGTCGCTGAACGCCATGAATTTGCCCAAAGACACATTCAGCGCAGAGCAGATGCGTTTGACAGTCTCAATGTCCGGGCGGCGTTTATCTCTCTCGAAATACGAAATGCTCATTTTACTAACGCCGATGGCATCTGCCAGCCATTGTTGAGATACACCTTTCTGTGAACGGAAGTATCGGATGTTCTTGCCTATTCTCATGACAGCCCTCTCATTTTGTTTACATTATACGATAAAAGCGTTTATTTGTAAACAGGCCAAAGAAAGTCAGGTTTTCACAAAAGCAAAATATATGGTATATTAGAAGTGACATACGCAATGAAGAGGAACCGTATTTACATGAAGACAGCCTACCCTATTGTTTTAACCTCCACAGAAGAAGGATACACAGCATATATTCCAGACTTCAACATCACTGCCAAAGGCGAGCAGCAATCAGATGCCATTAACGCCGCGAAGAACGCCATTTGCATGTGGGCTTTTTCCGAAGAGAATGCAGAAAAACCCATACCGAAGCCGTTCTCGACCAACGGAATCGCTGCTAAATCCGGACAAATCGTAACACTCATTGATGTTTCTTTTAAGGACCAGCAGCGTATGGTTCTGAAGAGCATTGCAATCCCCTGCTGGCTCAATGAGCTTGCCGAAAAAGAGGGCATCGACTTTTCGCAAGTACTTCAGGAAGGACTCAAAAAGAAGTTGCACGTCTGACAACCATCACACAAGAAACGGCACGTTAGCTATTGCCCCGCTGCTTTTTAGGCAGTTCTGGTTTTTAGCTTTTGCGCCGTTTAGTGTTAGATTTGCGATTTTATTCGTGCGTTTTAGTGTAATTTTAAGAAAAAATTCCATTGAATTTCGCACGAATATTTGCTATACTGTAATTAACAAAGGAGGGTTGTCTATGTATAGAAAGATTACGAAATTTTTAGAAGCATGGAAAAGCAGTCCTCATCGCAAGCCTCTCATCTTACAAGGAGCCAGGCAGGTCGGAAAAACTTACTCTGTGCTGGAGTTTGGACGTAAGCAGTATGAGAATGTAGCATACTTTAATTTTGAAACCAATCCAAAGCTGAGTGAAACTTTTGCAGAAAGTATCAGTCCCGATTATCTGATACCCATTTTATCTCATATAGCAGGTCAAACTATCGTCAAAGAAAAAACTTTGATTGTATTTGACGAAGTTCAGCTTTGCGAAAGAGCTTTAACTTCTCTTAAATATTTCTGCGAAGACGCACCTGACTATCACATTGTTGTTGCTGGCAGCTTGCTTGGTGTTGCGGTAAACAGAGAGAAGTTCTCTTTTCCTGTTGGCAAAGTTGACATGATAACGCTGTATCCTATGGATATGGAAGAATTCATGATGGCACTTGGTGAAAACGAGCTGGTAGAACAGATTAAAAGCTGTTTTGCCACCAATACACCGCTTCCCTCTGCTCTCCATGACGCTGCAATGCAGCTTTACCGTCAATACCTGGTTGTTGGCGGTATGCCGGAATGTGTGATGCAATTCGTCGAAACGAAAGACTATATTCTCGTTCGGCATACGCAAGACACGATACTTGCGAGTTATCTTAATGATATGAGCAAGTACAATAACTTGAACGAAATCAAGAAGACCAGACTGGCATACGACAATGTTACTGTTCAGCTCTCAAAGAAAAATACCCGCTTTCAATACAAGCTCATAAAAAAGGGTGGTCGTGCTTCAGAATTTGAAAACGCAATTGAATGGCTTTGCCTGTCCGGCATCGTTTCACAAGTATTTAAGGTTGAACAAATCAAAAAGCCTCTGGAAAACTACCGCGATATAGATTCGTTCAAAATCTATGTATCAGATTTAGGGCTTCTGTGTGCAAAGAAGGACCTGGTCGCTAATGATATCCTTTATATGGTTGATGACCTCAATGATTTCAAAGGCGGCATGACAGAAAATTATGTCAATGTTCAGCTTTCCATCAACGGATATCGCACCTATTATTGGGAAAGTGAACGCGGAGCTGAAATAGATTTCATCATTCAGCGTGAGGGCCAGCTCATTCCAATAGAAGTTAAATCTGCCGATAATACCAGAGCCAAAAGTTTGAATTTTTACATGAAAACTTTCAAACCCGCTTATGCTATAAAACTTTCGGCCAAAAACTTTGGCTTTGAGGACAACAAAAAAATTGTCCCCCTTTACGCTGCATTCTGCATTTGACAAAAGAGACGGTCTTCAATTATCGGAAGACCGTCTTTTTTTATTCTGTGCTTTTTACATAAAATCTGCATCTGTTATTGCATCTTCAGAATCTGCCGTTTCCTCATCATTCCCCACAACGGACCAGGTCAGCAGATATGCCCGTCTGCTCCGGAGCCTTGCAGCGGTTGCTTCTTCCTCGGAAACCTTCAAGCCGAAAGCACGGCATACTTGGAGATAGCACCAGCCATTGATGCAGTATCGGCCATCGTCCAGGATGATTCCCTCGTCGAACCCAAATGCACGCAAGAACGCTGCTGCAGCACCGGCACTTCGGGATATTCCCTGGTTGCAATGGACAATGAAATGATGACGGCCAAGCCCGATTTCCTTTCGGACAAACGCCGCGAGAGCATCGGCTTGTTCCTCTGTGATGCACCGGTCATCTTCCTTGTCAAAGAAATGCAGGTGAAGAGACGGGCACGGGAAATGAAGCTCAGCCTGTTCAGGATTTCCGATGCTCACAACGAAGTCATTGGAGCCGAATGTCGGAGCCTGTTCTTCCGCATTCTGTCTCGAAAGAACCGTCACAGATAATGGTTCAGGTGCAAATAGGTGCAGCTGAGGCTTATTGTGCAGCAGATTCAACATTTTCACTACTCTCCTCTTCCGATACAATTTCTTCAGAATTGTCCGTGCTCTCCTTTGTGGTTTTTTCTGTTTCACTCTTCTTGCTCAATCGTCTACCCACCAGAACAAGGCGGCCGTTGTTGATGCTGTAATCACAAGTCACCAAGAAGAGGTACTTGTCCTTTTCGAGGTTAAAGGATTCCCCTCTAAAGATAGACGCACGGTCTGCAATCGTGTTGAGCATGTCGGCGGTTTGTTCTTCATCCAGAACGTTGTTCCAGGCTTGAAGGTCGATAAAATCAGGGGCTGTACTGTATCCGGGTAAAACCAAGAGCGCAAAAATCTGATAGTACTCTTTGCCCTTCTCACTTTCCCAGCAAACTGTTCCATTATTATCAAAGAACTCTTCATCCTCAAACTTATCAAGAGTTCCGAACATGGTTCCGTCGTTCATTTTATGGCCGTAAATGATAAGGTTGCCATCCTGCGACAGGTCAGTAGTTTCATCGAGGAATAGGGTTCCGGCCTCAGCGTGTTCCTTATTGATGTTGGTGCGCAGATAGGTTTCGTTTGTTTCACCCTGTACGACTGGTTCGGAGATTTGGGTCCCGTAAATTGTAAGCCAGCCTTTATAGTCGGAATTGATATCCAGCATTCCCTTGGACCAATCCGTGTTATCTTCTTCGGTTTCTGCTTCCTGGCGCATCTCAACCAGCTGAACATTGAGGTTCTGCGTTTCTTTTGTTTGCTTTGCATTTTGAAACAACAGATAGCTGATTCCAAGCACAGCTAGAAGTGCAACGATGCTGATAAGCCGGAAGATACCCCCAACAACCAGTCGGAGAACCCCGACCCAAGTCAGTTTTGTTTTGTTATCACTATCCATTGATACACCCCACAGTGGCGCAAATTACGATATTGTCTATTCTTAATTGTATGAGATTCGCACATTCCGGCAACTAACAACCTAGCAGCATACAAATTCTTAACTGTAATATACTCTTTCTAAATTCCTAATATTTCTCATATTCGTTGTATCTATCGCGTATATGTTGACCTCGAATACGTGTCATGATATAATTACAACAACACAACGCCAACAGAAATCCAACAAAAAGGAGTGTTTGAAATGAAAGGGTTAAGGCGTTTTATGTTGGTTGCAGCAGCGACCGCAGGGCTCGCGCTGTCGCTCACAGGCTGTTCCAAGACTGTTGATTTTCTGCAATATGCGGATGTCACGTTCGACGGGATAAATGGTCAGGCAACTGCAACAGTCAATGTGGATTACAGCAAAATTGGAACAGACGTTTTCGACAAAGGCAAAAGTCAGACAGACATGGACGAAGCCCGTACGGAAGCAGCTATGATGGGCGAAGTGAACTATGAGGTCACGCCGTCCGAGAACCTGTCAAATGGCGATACCGTCACTTTGAGTGTTGAGATTTCCGATTACTTCCAGAAAGAATACAAAGTCACCGCCAAGGCTGCAAGCAAAGAAATCACCGTATCTGGTTTGCAGGAACCCGAGATGGTTGACCCGTTCGATGATTCGATATTCACAACAATTTTCAGCGAACATGCCGAAGAGGGCAAAGTTTCGTTCGAAATCATCGGAACAATTCCCGAGCTAAGACTCAACCTCATAAATGATGCTCCCAAAGACAGCCCACTCAAAAAGCTGCAATATTATGTGGATGATTTCGGAAAATACGTAGAGTATCATGAAGACGATACTATTGCCTTACATGTCAAACCATCCGCTCCACAAGATTTTGCCAAAAAATATGCACTTACCCGCGACACGATTGAGATTCCCGTCAAGGGAGCGCCCAAATACATCCGTTCTGTGGATGAAGTAACCCAGGACGTTCTGGATGCCATCAAGCCCATTGCCGCTGCCAGATTGGAAGACAGCGCCGGGTCTGACTATAACGTCCACAAAGAATCGGTGTTTGATGCTGACCACAATGGAATTGGTTTTTCGAGAGAAAATGTTGGTGAGCCACGTTGGGCAGATGTCGGATACATGATTTCCTGGAGAGGCGGAGACGGTGAACGCAACTTCTCTAGCGAATACAACGACTTGTTCATCCCCTACGAAGTCGAATACATCGATGACAAAACCGAAGAAACCGGAACAGCAGTTCTTGGATTCTGGATTAAGAACGTCATTATCGACAGCGACGGCTCGGTTGATGTAGATGGTCACGCCAACAGCATCACGATGACAGCATATGACAGTCTGGAAGCATTTAAGAAGAACGAAGTTGACCGTCACTCGAATGAATACGATATTTATGAATTTCCGGTAAACTGGTAATAAGCCTCCTAATATAAAGAAAAGCCCCGATGCATTTCAGCACCGGGGCTCTTCTTATGCGTTTTTCAGTTCCGCAGTCTTCTTAGGTTTACGGCGTCCACCCTTGCAAGCAACAGCCACGCCATCGCTCACAAGATAGCAGCCACCCGCTACCAGCAGGGCCTGGAGCAGGGATTCCTGAGGAATGCCGGTATCGCCCATCTTAGGAACATCCTTTTTAATAGGAGGAACCGTTTCGGGGATGTCAGGCGCAAGATACAAATTGAATTTTGTACCCATATTCGGCTTCTCATCGTAAGCCTTATCGGTTTCTTCAGAGACCATAGCCTTGTCAACCGTGCCATGCTCACCAGGATGCGGAGAATCGGCTGCAAAGCCAACGCCCAAACACATCGTTGCGGCCAGCGAAAAAGACGCGAGAACTTTCGCAAACTGTTTCACGAAAATGCCTCCTTTGCAGCATCACAAGTCCCAAAAAAGCCCCGGAGCAAACCGAAGTCTGCACCGGGGCGAATCGTTAAGACAGCACAGAAATCGTAATCTTGGCAGCAGCAGTGCCAACCTCGACAGGATTCTCGGCATCAGAGGTATCATAAGCCGTAAAGGTTGCGGTGCAGTCGTAAGAACCAGCAGCCAGAGCCTCTGACAACTTATCTGTCTGAATGTGATAGTTGGGCTGGATAAGTCCACTGTTGTAGATTTCCTTGCCGCTATCATCCAGGGTAATGCTCACAACCTGAGCGTATTTATTACCGGGAGCGTTCTCGATTTCGAGAGTGCCTTCAGAATCGCCGGAATCAAACACCGGATTGACGTTGATGGAGATGGCCATTGTACCCTCTTCCACGACGCGGTTCAGCTCTTCCTGAATCTCTGCCTCGCTCTTGCCTTCGAGCTGGCCAAGCTGTGCAGCGACCGAATCTTCCAGGCGGTTGTCGGAAGCAGTAGCATTTTTATTGTGCCAGAAGAACAGACCCACGCACAGGAGAAGCAGGAGAATCACACAAATCGTAACGGTCCGATGCAGGAGCTTGTTACCACTCTTCTTCGAATTCTTTTCAGGGGTCGTCATTGTAGTTGCCATGATATTCAATTCCTTTCCGTCAATTACTTGACTGAGCTGTTATTAACAAAAGTTGGCCGCCGAGCGGCAGGTCACTCGACAGCCAACCCTTACATTTGGGCTTGCTTTATATTAGGTCCGGAGACTCTATCAGCGGTTGCTGGAGACGCCGCCTGCGGTAGCAGTCTGAGTATCACCAGTCTCAAACATCGGGATGATGCTGTAGGTAACACGAACGACAGGAGTGCAACCAGCGTCGTTGACGTTGGAACCAGCAATCTTGGCGGTGGTAATCAGCGGCAGGGCCGGAGCATCGTCATGCTTGACAGCATCGGTGCCAGCACCATCCTGAGCGACCTTAGCCTTTTCAGCACCAGCGATGAACCAGCCGTTCTCGGTGATGTCCAGAGGAGCAGAGCAGGTGGACAGGTCGATAGCAGAAGCGTTGTACATTGCAGAAGCAGGAGCAATGCTCATAGCGATTTCGCCGCGCTTCAAGGCGCTGTTGCTCATAGGCACAACACGCCAGGTGGCGGGCTCAGCCTGCAGCTCAGAAACCTTGATGGCCAGACCTTCACGCTTGGAGTTGTCGGTCTTGCTGTCGCCAACGGCGAAAGCCTTGCCGAAGTTGCACTGAGTATCGCCATCACCGATGATGAAGTCCTGAGACAGCTGATGGTTCTGGTCGATAGCCTTCACAGTCTGGCGCAGCTCGTCGCCGGTCAGAGTACCAGCGGCCTTGAAGTCCCACTCGCCATCGATGTAGATGACGTAGCACTCACCGGAAGCGTTGATATGCTCATCAGCCAGGGTCTTGTAGATAGCAGGCTGCTGCCAACCCTGAGTGGTGGAGGGGTCGCTGTACCAGTAGGTGTAGGTCTTGCTGGTGGCATCGTAAGCGATGGAGAACAGCTCGTCGTTGGAGTGGTCGGCATCGTAGATGCGGCTGTAATGGGTAACCTTCACGATATCGGCAATGTAGGTGCGGCTGTTCTTGTCGATGGTGGAGTAGTTACGCAGCTGGTAAGCATCCTTGGTCGGGGTAACAACGTTGCCGGTGGAACGGAAACCGTACATGCAGACGTACAGAGGAACAGTAGCCTTCATGTTGACATGGTTAACGGTAGCAACGGTAATATCGTACTCAACGCGGCCGTCATCGGTAGAAACGCCCTTGTGCTCTTTCTCGGTCGGAGGAGTCTCGGGAGGAATCTCGGTGTCGTTGTCCAGGTAGATGTAGAACTGGGTGGACATCGTCGGGTCTTCGTTGGTGGCGGTGTCGGTGCCCTCAGCCTTGGTATCGTCAGAAACCTTAGCTTCATCAGCAGTGCCGTGGTTCCAGTTCACGCCACCCTGAGTCTGCTGGCAGTCAGAAATCTTGACGTAATGCATCTGGAAGGTGCTATCAGCCTTTTTGGTGGTATAAACGCCGTACTCTTCGCCATCGTTATACTGGCTGCCTGCAATATAAGCGGCAGGAACTGCAGTGTAGCCTTCGGCATCCTGGTCGGCGTAGACAACGGAACCGTCGTCGTTCACCTTGTAGAAGGATTTGGCGCCGATGCGGTAAACGGGAGTGCTGTGCAGCATGGTCTCGTTATTGGGATGGTTGGCAATAGCAGTATTGTCAGTGGGCTGTTTGGTGTCTTCCATTGCGTAAGCGGTGATAGGAGCCATGCAGCTGGCGGCCATTGCCATACCCATCACAGCGCTTGCAACGCGCTTGTAACATTTCATTGGGGTAATCTCCTTTCAAATAGTGGATTCGAACTAGGCCATCTCTTTTGATTCCTTTGCTCCTGCATGCATCGGGTCAAAAGTCAAGCCCTGCATATCCGCGTCCTCTCGACGCTGACTGCATCAAAACACGATGTACTTGGCAGCAATGAGGGATTCATTGCTTCCCTCGCCTGACCATTCTTGCAACATCGCAAGGCCCGTCAGTCTACCATGTGATGACTTGATGACGCAGATATGCACCATGAGTTCGCCCTTATCAGGGAGCTCTGGGGCTTACTGCTCTGAGCCACTGATTTTATTATCTGCGACTCGCACACCCACGCAAGCACAAACATCATGTTTTTTTCGCATTTTTTTCACTTTTTTTCAAATTTTTTCTTGCCTTCGCGTTTTTTACCATATATTTGATGGCTTTACCACCTTTTGTCATAGTCAATTCATAAATATATGGTATAATTTTCTCTTGACACACTCCCACGATTAAAATCGTGGGATTCTACTTCAACGAGGCCGCTGGCTGACCCAGTCTTACGCCTCTCGGTAACGGCATGGTGCCCCATCCGTGAGAGTATTTTTACGCAGGGTAGCCCATTTGAGTTAATCCCATACGGCATATATTGATAGCTGCATTGACGTCTCTTTCGTGGTGCGTGCCGCAAGATGGGCAATCCCACTGCCGCTGCTTGAGTGTGAGCTTCGGGTAGATGTACCCGCAGCGATTGCAGCACTTGCTGGATGGAGCGAAACGGTCAATTTTCACGACCTCCGTGCCACAGTTGGATGCTGTCCATTCAAGGATTTTGACAAACTCACCAAACGCTATATCATTGATTTTGCGTCCCCAGAGTTTTTGCATCCCTGCAAGATTTAAGTCTTCAATGCAGATGATAGCGTAATCCGCTATCAGTTGGTAAGCAACCTTAAAGAACCAATCGATGCGTTGGTTACATATTTTTCGATAGACACGTTCCAACTCTTTGATTGCTTTCTTACGGTTATTACTTCCCAGCTTACAGCGTGAAATATGTCTTTGCACCCGCTGCAGCTCTTTCAGAGAGGCTTTATACCATTCAGGGGAATCTATCACGCTGCCGTCATCCAAGTTGAGGAAGTGCTTCAAGCCAAAATCCATCCCGACAGCTTTACCTGCTCGTGGAAGAATTTCATTACATTCCTCTTGGGTGACGACAAAGAGGTAGACATCACCTAAATTATCGCGCTTGACGGTTAAGGTTTTCACTTTACCCTTCAAAGGACGAGAATCGAAATAGCGATACTTCTTACCATTGATGGTGACGCTGCCTTTGCCGTCAAACTTATAGCCTGCCTGTTTGAGCGTGAAACTTTTATACATCTCGCGCTTCTTAAATTTTGGCAGCGACTTTTTGGTAGGATGCGCCTTTTTCTTATTTTCAAAATAGGCTTTATAGGCGCGGTCAACGCGCTCCACCACATCCTGAATAGCTTGGCTGCCAAGATTATGCCAGTGAGCCCACTTGCGGCGCTTGCAGATTTTAGCAATGTACTTTTTCAAATCATTGGCTTTAAGCGTTTTACCATAGACCAAATAGTACATGCGCCGCATAGCAATGCAAAAATTCCAAATCTCCGAGGCAATTTCTATCTGCTGAACAAGATACTTGTTCTTCTTGTTGTTGTACAGTTTGTACTTGTAGGTTTTCATTACAAGACGCATGAGTAGTAGCCTCCTTTTCTTTAGAATCTACTATCTATGGTACGCAATCCGCACGCTTTTACAACAAAAAAACGCTGCTTATCTTGCGGATAGGCAGTGTGAATTGATTCGTTCTTAATGCCTTTCAACCCACGACTAAAGTCGTGGGTTTTCCCGGTTTGTTTTTATAAAAAGTCGGAGGGAAATGATGGTTGCAGAGAAAAGGATTTACAGCACCACGGCATTGCAAAACTGCTATCGTGCATTGCGTTCCGCTCGCTGGAGTGTGAGACGTAAAGACGAGCATATGACCCGCTGCTGTGAAGTGCGTGAACTGTATGCCAAGTGCCAGGTAAATTTGGGATGTGTTCTTTTTAATCCGGATATGTCTCCAGCCAAAGATTATCTCGACATGGTCAAAGACAAAAAGGTGACCAAAAGACGGTTAGACATCCAATTAAGAAATTGCAAGCGTTTTTTGCTGTATCAGTTTGATGAAATCGAAAAGGATATTGCCGACGCTTCTCTTGCAAAATCATCCTGACAAAGAAAAAGCTGCTCTCCGTTTTCAGGAGAACAGCTTCTTTTTTATTGATTTTCCTTGCCAAAAATCAGGTCATAAATGCCCGGAATGTCATAGGGGCTAACAATGCGCGGCGCAGGAGTATCCTTATCCGTCACCTTGAACTTTTCAGGTTCATCAGATACGATAACACTTGCGTGTTTCAAGTCGTCGCTTTTCAGGAACTGTGCATAGCGCATACCGAGCATTTCCTTGATAGACAGGCTCTTCAGCTGCATCGCGTAGGTGCAGGCTGCTACTGTAGGTGCATAGTCTGTCACAACATTCCGGCATGCCAAACGGAACTGAGCCACGCTCTTATCCACCGTAATGACTTCACGGGTCATGAGGTCTATAACGACCATAACGAGCTGGTCAGAATCCGTAGTGAGAGCAAAGCGGTCCTTGACAGTCGCAGGTTCAAACTGCTCACCCGTCTTGCCATCCCGAACCATTACGCCGCAGAAAGCGTTCTCCATCTCAGAAAACTTCTCCCCAGAGTAGGATTTTACAGTGAGGGCGGCATAACGGAACCCATTCTGAAAGCACTTCTTGATATCGAAATCTACATACTCAACGGCACCATTCTTACCGCTGCAGCGGCGGTCGCCGGAGTGGATTGCGCCAAGTGTTTCGTCCTTGGGATTCGCGTAGTACACGAACTTTGCTTTTTCCTCTCCGTAGAACACAACCGAGAGGTCCAGGTCGATGCCATTCCACAGGTCAGGGCCATCGTTTCCCTTCCAGTAAAGGAATGCACGGAGCACATTTCCGTCCGGCAGATTCGTGCGAGAGCCGCAGGCTGCAGCACGCATGGCGGAAGTGACCTGACGGGGATTATCCGGAAAAATCAGCTTATTGCAATGGCAATCCGGGTCGATGTACACGCTCTTCGGTTCGGTGTCCTCTGCGCGAAGAACCTGCCACAGCTGGTTAAAGATATCGCGTGCCACACGTTTGCAGATATCCTCAGACAAAGGTTCAACGTCCCGTTCCAGAGCTTTGCTGGCAGCGCCGTTTGCCTTGCCGGTTGCCAAATGCACAGGATTGTTGCGATTCCGAAAATGGTTGATGAGCTGGACCAGGACACGCGGTTCAATACTCTTGCATGCCGAGATGAATCGGAACAGAACATTTTCCATCTGCTGTTCATTGGAGCAGTTGCGCAGCGCAAAGTCCAGGTTTCGGGCAAACATACCGGGCCGCATCATCAGGTGAGCGGAAAGCAGTTCAGCATTGACCGGTTTCTTCATAAGTTCTTGGAGCTTGGAATTGTAGGTTTCAATCTTGACACCATTGCGAATCTTCGTAAAAATCTCATAATCTTCCTTGAAGATATAAGAGTAATCACCCGGATGCAGGCGTTCGCCCAATCGCTTGAACTCTTCGGGATGCAATGCAAAGCCCTCGTTCTTATCAGTGTGTTCCAGAAGTTCCAGCAGCTGACGACGTTCACCGCGCTTAAAGTTCCGGAATTTCGGGGCTTTCGAAAGACTCACATCCTGGTCGCTCATTGCTGCGGCCAGGCGCAGCACATCGGTAGAGCTCTTGAAATCCCTGAAGCATGCCTGTTCCCGCCATTCGGGACGAGAGATAATGCGAGACACATACAGAGCAAGATTTTCCTTGCATGGAATATGCTTGGGTTTCATGCGGTCCATCAGCTCAGATGTGAAATCAATATCATGCATCAGAGTATCGAAAACGCAGGACGCCTCGTCAGGAGACAGAGGAGAATGCCCGGTAATGCTCTGTACGGAATAGCGGTAGATTTCCTCCTCATCACACGCCGGAATCTGTTTCACAGCAGGAAGATGGCTGCGGTCCAGTGCCGGGCAAAATTTTGTCGGGTCAAAGTCTGGCTGCCATTCGCCGCAAGTCAGATAATTGAGGAAGTTGACAACATACAGGTCCACAAGGTCGGCTTTCATCGCATCGTCCGGGAAATTCGGCCAGATGGGAGAAGTCTGAGAAATTGCCTTGCCATCCTCCGTGACACAGTCATACAGCGCAGACCAGGTCTTGAGGAAATCATTGTATTCGGCCTTGCAGCAGGCATCAAAGAGGTCTCGCGCCATAATATAGCCGTATTCCATCAATTTCATGTTCGCTGAACAGACATAGCGTTTCTCCACCGCTTTCTTCCCTTCTTGTGCGGGCATGGGTGGTACGATGCCGCGATGATGTGCAAACGTGACGCGGTTAAAATCATAAACAGTCAGCATTCAAATGACCTCCTAACAAAACAAAAATCCCGCGCCGAGAAAAACTCGACACGGGTGGATGAGACACGTAATAGATACGGAAAGCATATCCGCTAACGTGTTGAAGTCAGCAGCACAAAAAATGCGAGCCGACTTCCTTGTTCTTCTAGAAATGAAGGAAGCGGATATATAGCCGTATTGTTATGTTCTCGAGCCGTGACGGAGAGCGAAACCGCTGACATGATTTCATATTATCTTCAAGTAGAAGGAAGCGGTCTCATAGCCATACACGAAAATGCTCAAACTTTAGGTTCTTTGCTATCATTTGAGCCAGTAGATATATTGTACCACAATATATGGTATATTGCAATACCAAAACACAATATATTGTGTCTGCTTTTTATGCCGGAAACAAGATAGGCCATAGCTGCCGTGTTCAGAACGCACAACAAATACCTAGCAAAAAGCCGCCTACCCAAAAGGGCAAGCGGTATAAGATTTGTTGGCATTTATTGCACCAAGCATTCAAACGTCACTGTGCCAGTCCAGTCGCCAGGAGCAAGAACTGCGCTTACGGAATAGTCTGAACTCGTTCCGTCTCCGAGCATCTCAGTGCGATTCCATTCAACCTTTGGTGTTGCGATGGTCATAGGCACATCTACAGAGCCTTTCGCCTGCAGAGGCGTAGCAGTGGTTTTGACTTGAACAGTTCCCTTGAGAGGAATGTCGCCAGTTAAAGTCACCGAAATCGTGCCTGTCTTGATTCCTGTGCCATCAGTACCGCTTAGCGTGATTTCTTCCGGAACGGTCAATGGATAAAAGCTGTCCACTTCTGCTGTGACCTGTGTTGCTGTATCTTTGGAAGCACTTAGCCAGGCAACATCGTTAGAATCAGCATTCGAGGCAGGCGTATCTATCGTCATCGTCTCATCTGTATCGGGCACAGAGTCGTCGAAATCAGCAGATTCAGAGAACGCCAATACAGGACAGGCAACCATCAGCGCGGTAAATGCACTTGCTATAATAGATTTCAAGCGCATACATTCTCCTCCTTTCCCAAAAAATTATTTATACGTTTTCTCACAGCTGAACGTTGCTGTGCCGGTCCAGTGTCCGGGGTCAAGCTCCGCAGAGACTTTGCAAGTTGCGCTCGTTCCATCGTTCAGCAAGTCTGCGCGGGACCACTCGCTTTTGGTCCGATTGGATACCGTGACAGCAGCGGTTTTGCCCGCAGTGTTGGTCATGGTTCCACCGTCCACAGATACCACAATCACTGCATTCTCCTCGACATCACCTTTCAAAGTCATGGTGATGTCAGCCGTATATGAGCCAGGGCCACTGTCAACGCCTGTCAGCTTAACAGTTTCGGGAACCGTAATCGTATAGACCGCCGTTGCGCTCGCAAGCAGCTGAGTGGAAGCCGTTTTCGGCAATCCTTTACCTGTAGAAGTAGCAGCGCCCATCGTACTCAGACAATTCGAGCACAGAGGCTTTCCGTTAATGGTCGTTGCATAGACATTTGCATCCGTAATTGCGGTATAAGTAGCGCTCTTATCCGACTCAACGCCTTTAATCGAGTTTACCTTGTTGTACGCCTCGAATGTTTTGGCGTCATCAGCGGCCGGGGTTGTCACAGTGAATTTCTGCCCACAGACCGAACATGTCCGTGTAGCGGTATCGGCAAATCCGAACGACACATTCAAAAGAAAAGGAGACAGCACTGCCAAAAGCATAGCAAAGTGCTTGATAGCCTTCATGTTCATCCCCTCCTTATGCTGCCGTAGATGTATCAGGTTGTGTGTTTTCTGAATCCGGAGTTTTAGTTTCGGCTTCATCCTCTTTGGTTTTTGCTTTGCTTTCAGCTTGCTCGGAATTTCCCTCAGACGAATCCGCACCAGTATCAGCGTTCTCTGTATCATTGGCTATCTCCGGTGCTTTTTCGCACAGTGCGCCAGCAAACATGTTCTCTTTGTTCGTCACGCTGCTGGTATCCCAGCCATCTGTCGGCGAAGCATCCGAGAGAGAAAGACAACCGGCAAAAGCTTCACTCATATCAGTTACTTTCGAGGTATCCCACTTCTCCATCCCGGCAATAGACTGCAAAGCCTCACACTGATAACACATCCTGTTCATCGTAGTGATGTTCGACGTGTTCCAGTTCTCTAATCCACCAATGCTGGTGAGCTTCTTCATTCCGGAAAAAGCAGATACCGCAGAAGTCACCTGCGAAGTATCAACGTTCTGATACTCGATGTTTTCAATGTCGGCAAATGCCTCATTTTCATCAAAAGAAATGCTGTTTCCCTCACCAAAGACAAGTGTTCCGCCAGCCGAATTCGTGACGTAGAGCCGGTTCTCGCCTTCTTTTACAAAAGCCAGAATTGCACTGGAGCCGATTCCAGAGACATCAAATACTTTGGCCGATTCCGGGACCTGATAGCCGCCAAAGGAAATCGCCTTGATTTCAGTCCCGGATTCCTTGAGCTGCGTCATTGCCTGCGCCAGGTTTGAAACGTTCATCGAAGCTGTCGGCGCAGGTGCCACGGTGCTGTCGGAATCCTCGTTCGGAAATTCATTATCGGACTCATCATCAGATGCGGTAGAAGTATCGTATGTCACGGTACGGTTATCGGAAGTGAAATTATAGCTGCTCAAAGCGCTGGAAGGGTTTCCGGCAATGGTAAGACCCATCTTGCTGCTCACGTAGGTAAAGCCCGTGGAAAAGCCCGGAGTCGGGAGATAAGCTGTCGCAAAAGTATCCGCGACCGTGATTTTCGAAAGACCCGTGCATCCATACATCATGCTGGAGAAATCCGTGACATTTTTGGTGTTAAAGCTGCTGAAATCAAGGCTTTTAAGTCCTGTGCATCCCTTGAACATGCTGTTCATCGTCGTGATTTTACTGGTATCCCAACGGCTGAGTCCAGTAATTGTAGTCAGTGACTTCATGTTATAGAATGCGTAAGCAGCGGATGTCACGCGAGTCGTGTCAACTGCATCAAAGTTAATGGTCTTGATATTGTCAAAAACCGTAGAAGTGTCAGACACACCGCTTTTGAAGCAAATGCTGTTACCGGAAGCAAACGCCACCATATCACGGTTCGTATCTGTCACTCGAAGCTCTGTGCCATTCTGAATGCCCCACCACCAGCCGCCGTACATCGTGGTCGGAACATACGCGACAATCGATTTGTCACCCTGGCCGGATACGTCATAGGTCGTTGCATTGCCCGGAACTGCATAATTGCCGAACGAAATAACGGTGATGTTTTTTCCCTGAGAGGAAAGAGTCGTCAATACAGAAGCAAGACGGCTCACATCCATCAACGGCATCTGCGCCGTGACATTGATGGTGTATTTGGACGAATAGATGACGCGAGTCCCGGTACTGTCATATGCGGTCTTCGTGATGTTCGCAGTTCCGATTGCCGAAGCGATAATATAGCCGTCCGAACTAATGGAAGCCACGGAGGGGTTATCGGATTCAAATACAATATGAGTTTTATCCTCATAAGCGGGAGAAAGCAATACAGAATTGTCTCCTACCTCAACTGTATAGGTATCTCCTACCGAAGCGTAAAACACCATATTGCCGGTCCATTCGCCTGGAGTGAGGTGCGCAGTCACGGAATAATCGGTTTGTGCAGTTTTCCCTTTTACAGCAGTTGCGTCCCATTCTGTTGCAGTGGTAGCAGTGGCGGTGCAGACAACATCGGTGCTGCCGTCGCGGTGCATGGTCGGAGCAGAGGTATTAAAAAATACTTTCTGGTTTGTCAGCAGTTCGCCCGTTGCCTTGATAGAAACGGTGTTAGCATAATCTCCAGTGCCACCGTTTTCATTGCTCAGTGTCACTGATTCGGGAACGGTAATGATGTACACTGATTCATCAACTTCACCGCCCGTGCCGCCTTTGTGTTCGCTGATAATACGTTCAACGCAATTTGTGCAGATAACGCCATCTGCGTTGCTGACAACGTACATATTTTTCAGGGCATATCGTTGAGTTGTGCTCGATGTTAGGCCCTCAACTTCTTCACAGTTGTAGAATTCAGTGTACTTCTGTGTGCCACCATATGTAGGCATAGGCGTTACCAATGCGCCGCACAGCACGCAGTTTTTGTAGCCCATGCCACCCCAGCTTGCAAATGCCATGGACACATTACATACCATGGCAAAAATCATAAACAGAAAACTCGCAGCCGCTTTTTTGATGTTCACAGATTTTCACATCCTTTCGAATTTGGCATTATGACATCGTGCAGGAAAATGTAGCTGTACCCTTCCAGCTGCCTGCTGTCAGTGTCGCGGAAACCACATAATTGCTTGTAGTTCCGCCATTCAGCAAGTCGGAGTATGACCAGACCGTTTTCGGTTTTGCCGTGAATGTCACGGGAGCCTTAGTCCCAGACGCATCGGTCATATCGGTCACTGTGGTAGTCACCGTCACTTTTTCGTTACTGCCAACGCTGCCTTTGAGATTTACCGGGATTGTACCCGTATAAGTACCGGACCCGTCCGTACTCTTCGACAATGCAACAGTTTCCGGCACCATAATCGTATACCCGGAAGTCACATCGGCAACAAGCGCCGTTGTCGCAGTCTTATCCACTTCGGCCAGAGCAGTTCCGGTATTGAGACAAATCGCCAGAAGGGCTGTCAGAACTTTCTTTAATGTCTTCATAATAATGCCCTCCTCTGCATAGCGGCATGATTCAAAGATTTAAGCCAAAGTACAGGTAAAGGTCGCGGTTCCGGTCCAGCTGCCGGGGGTGAGGGATGCAGAAACAACATAGTTACTGGTGGTGCCATTGCCCTGCATGTCAGTCCGTGACCATTTTGTCTTGGGGGTAGACGTAAATGTAGCAGCAACGCTGTTTCCTGCTGTATCTTTCATCGTAGGCGCAGTTGCCGCAACCGTTACCGTTTGATTGGCTGCTACATCTCCCTTGATGTTGACAGCAATCGTACCCGTATACGTGCCGGTTCCTGTAGTCGTGCTGGTCAGCGCGATTTTTTCAGGGACAGTGACTGTATACCCAGACCCGACCTCTGCGGTAATCGCGGTAGATGCAGATTTACTCGTAGCGGCAAATACGGGGGCTGTATTGATGCCAAGCATCATTACAAAGCTCAATGCCGCTGCTGTAAGTTTTTTCAGTTTCATGGTAAAACCTCCGTATTCAAAAGAAAAGGCGGCCAGCCTGCTTGTGAGGCCGACCGCTTTTCGGTTTTGCGCGGGATACCCCAGTTGCGTTATGGGGATTGATTATGCCAGAGCGCAGGAGAAGGTAGCAGTGCCTTCCCAAACACCAGGAGTCAGGACTGCAGACAGACCGTAGTTGTCAGTCGTGCCCTGGCCAGAAGTCTCAATACGGCTCCAGCTCTTCTTAGGAGTGCCGTTAAAGGAAGCCGTAACGTTCTTTGAACCAGAGCACTTCATGATAGGCGCAGTGGAAGTAACAGTCACGGACTGACCTTCACCGATGTCGCCCTTTACGTTGACGGGAATCGTACCAGTGTAGGTGCCACTCCCGCCTTTGTTGTTGGTCAGGGTAATGGATTCAGGGACAGTCAGGGTGTAGGACGGGGTAACAGTGGCATTAACCTTCGTGCTGCCGGAAGTTGCAGCAAAAGCGGAGGTTGCACACATAGTCGCGGCCATCGCACAAGCGAGGGCCATCGACATAGCTTTGGCGAGTTTCATCTTCAGAAACCTCCTTCGTTGATTGCGGACACAAAATCAGCCATGTGCAAGGCCATCAGCTGATTCGAGCCCTTGTCTTTTACTATTTATCTCCCTTGCGAGTTTACCAAAATGTGCTTGTCGCGCAATTCAGCCCAGTTAAGATACAACGGCCGTGACCGAAAACTCAGCGCCATTGCGCGGCTGTTGGTCATCTACACCGACAGTAGATACCGAGAACACCACAGCGTGCTCTCCTGCCCCGGTAATGTAATCCGATGCCTGCCAGGCGTATTTCTGGCCTGGAGCAATGTAATCGGATTCATAGAGCACTTCATCGTTCTCAAGAATCGTATATTTGAAGTAGACATGGTTGCTTTCCGGGTTCACCAGGTCCACGGTACTGTCAGGGCTCACATAGATGGTCGTGAATGCCGGGAATTCGATGAATCGCATCTCCTCGGAATCGGTTTTGCCGTTGTCCATCGTCCCGTCATACGCTTCGCCGTCAGCAATCACGATTTCGCTGCTTGCGGAGCTGGCATCGCTGCCGCTGCCATCAAGGGGCTTGTTCACCATTTTATAAAGGCTTGCAGTGATAAGGGCGACGAGCAGCACGAGAGCAGCAATCACCGCGATAATCAGAAGAAGAATCGGTTTTTCCTTCTCACGCACAATGCCAACGAGTTCCCCGGTTTCAAGCGGCAGGTATCCAAGAACATCACCGGATGCTTTTTGAGCCACAGAATACCGGGTATCCATGTCGGTGTTTTTGAATTGCACAAAACTCGACCCGTTATCATTGAACTCAACAAAGCCGTAATCGTTTGCTTTGTATTTTTTCTGGCCAGCATTGATGTAGCCGACAATCGTAATCGGCTTACCATCTACCATCTTGGCAGGAATCGCCAACAGTGGCTTGGTCATATTTTCAAATTTGACGTTGGTTGCCGGAAAATCATCCGGAATTTCGGCAAGATAAAACTTAGTTGCCATGTTATAACCTCTTTCTTGATTGCTACTTTTTAGTGCCACTTTTAGGCTGTTGTCTTCATTATCTTTGATTCGCACAGTGAGGCAAGCAAAAAAGAGCCTCGAAACTGTAAAAATGAAATTTTTGTAGAAAGACAACAAAAAAGCCCCTGCATTGCTGCAGGAGCTCGTAAGTTAGCGCAAATTATCGTATTTACTATATTTCTTGTCTTCTTTTTCATCAGGCATGCTGAGCTGTTGGTCTCTGCCGTTTTCTTGAGGACCATCCCAGTTGTCCTTTTCGCTATCGGTCTCTTCGGAATCTTCCAAATCTTTTTTGGCTTTCGTCTTTCTGGAAGTGGACTTCTTCTTTTTGGGTTCAACGAACACATCAGACAAATCATAGGGTGAAACTGCGATTGCCGTTACCCCTTCATTCATTTCCGCCGCATGGTTCAGAATCCAAATAAGTTTTCTCCACTGCCATTCGACCATATCGGTTCCGAGCTTTGATACGATGACGGAAGCCTCAGCTTGTTTGGCCTTGACCATCGCCTGCAAGAGACACCCGTACAGATACGGGAACTGAATTTTCGAGCCGTACTTGTCGGCGGTTTCAGTACTGCAAATCATAATTGCCACAATCGTGTTCTCGTTATTGCCCGGACAGAATAGAACCTGACCGGGATACCGAAGCTGTTCTGGCAGCTTATGTAAGTACCACTCTTTTGCTTCCGGGAATCTCTTTGCAAATTTCTCAAGAGTCTTGGTATCCCAAGTCCCCTTGTCATTGCAAAAGCAGCAAATGATTCTGCGGCCCTTGATATCTCTGGGGATTGTCTCCCCTTTCATCAATGAAATTCTCATGTCAGGCATATTAGTCGAGCTCCGAACGATAATAGAGTTCAATGCCGAGACGCTCTTTTACGAGTTTCTTGATAAGTTCTGCACCATATCTCTGAACATTGATGCTCTGGCTGAAAGTCGGAACCGCAATATCGAGCCAGCTCAGCTTGCGCCTGTTGGCACCGACCAGCAGGCTCATGTCCTTTTCGAGCTGAGAATCAGCTTTCGGATACCAGAAAATGAAACCACAGTCAAAGCTGCCCTCCTCATTGAGATGAGCAGTTTCGATGTCTTTGATTTCGTTTTCGATTTCCGGAGTGCGCAGGAAAAGGCGAATCTGGGTTTCGACCTGCTTGACGCGGCTTTCCACTTCATCGATTCCCTTCTCGGCTCTCGCTTTCTGAACATTGTTCAGCAGCTGCGAGATTACGCCATCCGGGTTCAGATGCTTGCGTAGCCCTTCGATTTCCTTGTCTTCAATATCGTCTGCGATGACAGTATCGACATAGGAGGTATCGACCAGCGGGCTTTCAAACAGCGGAACCGCAGCGCCAAAGCCGTTCACGGAAAGCACTTTCTGATTCGTGCTAAAGCGTTTGAGTGTAGGACAATCAAGATTGACCCATTCCTGAACAAAGCTTTTTGCGCGGGACAAGTCCGTGCAGCGGCGTGTGGTGGTTGCGGAAGAATACTCGTACCAGACGACTTCCTTCTCGTTCGCATACCGAATGCTGCCAACGGGCGGATTCTTGAGGTCCTGGCCGCGAATCAGCTGAACATAATCAATCTGATTGGCTTTCAGAAATGCTTCAAGAACCCAAGGGCTGACGGCTACCATGTAGTCCTTTCCTTCTTCGTAGTTACCTGCAGGCTTGATACTGCGCATGTCTTTTTTGTATGCCTTGAGCGGCGTGCTCATAGGAGTCCAATCATCGTCAAAAGTCTTGACAAAGGCTTTGGGTCCATTGCTTGTGTTTGCAAATTTAATTTCAGCTTTCATAAATCAGGGCAAGGAGACCCGCGACTTTAGTCGTGGGAGGGATTGCCCGTTCACATCCTTTCTATTAGATAATTTGTTGCAGGCTCTAATAGCCGCTATTTTTTAAATGTTACACCTTTGGAAATACGCGTGCCGTCTAGCTTTTTGAGGGTAAAACTGCCCGATGCACGACGACCGGAAACGAAACACGCTTGTCCTTCTTGTTGTTCAGGGCCGGGATGTTGCCTGCCGTTTTTAATGCCATCAGAACCAGATACCAAACTGAGGTTCAGCGTCATCCAGCAGCCAATTCTTCCAGTCACGGCAAGTCATCTTGCCAAAGACTTCATGATTTCGCAGAATGTAGCACAAAAGCTGCGATTTCTGCGTTGTGCTCATGCCGTCAATAACATGTTGACGGTCATTTTTCCTGCCCCAAAAATCCACAGAGTTGCCAAGAGAATTGAGGTTTTTGAGAATGTATTGTTGCGTATCGTTGTCGGAATCCTCTTTATCGCAGATATACTCTATCATAAAGGGATAAAACTTTTGAACCGCTTCCTGAATGGTAGCTGCCGTAGTTGCGCCATGCGATACTGCCCAGCCACATTCCATGCCAGTCATTGGCAATGGAAACATGACATACATCTCATATCCATCAATCTCAATTTGACGATAATAAATACGATAAGGAGCGTTTTCGTTACAAAATACATTCCATTTCATCAAATTATGTGCGCAGGGTACACCGTCTATAGTCGCTTGCGACTTGACTTAGGCGGTGAGGAATGCGCTAACCAAGAGGCAATTTGAAGTGTACTCAGTTAGCACAAATACCCTGCTACTCCTTTCTTTAAATGATTAAGATATTTTTTCCCATGCAGAATGCATGGAATCTGTCGTCTTTACGATTTTAAGCTTTTTAAGGCTTGCAGATTTTTGACCATTTTTTTGCAGGTACTTTGAACTCTACATTTACGGCACCCTTTTTATTGGTAAGGAGGCAAGAGCCTCCATGTCGCCGTCCGTATCCCACTTGATATTCTTGATAAGCATAGCTCACACCTCCGTGTTGCTTTCAGAAATAGTGCCGTCAATACTGGCAGCTTCAACGAGTCCACGAATATATGTTTCTACCTTTTTGCCATAAGCCACATTGTCTAGATAATTCTCTACAACGCGAGCCGCATGTGCGCACCTGATTCGTTCATCATGGTCAAACTCTGTGCCGCCAAAGGGAATGAAGAAACAAAGCTCATGACCATCCTTATCTGTATTTTGGCCAACCAAAATTCTGAGGTCGGGGCAGTTCGAACAATGTTCCGTCTTGTTAAGTGAGGCATGGATATCATTCCACATTATCTGTGCCAGACACGGCAAGGCAGCGCCGAACAGGTTCATGATGATTTCGTCTGGAATCTCACAGTTGAGATTAGAGAAAGTCTCCGATACCCAGTCCTTATCGTAGAGTACATCCAACAGCAAACCGCAGTGGCCGTTCAGGGTGACAACACGTTCTGAAACACCACTATCGGTGTTCAGCGCACTGTAAACGGCAGCCACGAACCGAGGAAGGTCCGATTTGGTCCGATACGTTAGGGCAGTATCTCCGGGAAGAGAAACAGCACCGTTATTGTCGGTCCAGTAGAAAATGTTTTCGATGTTGTTGAGATTCATAATGTTGAACATGGTATTTACCTCCTGTAATTTTTGATGCAAAAAGGCGGGCCTCCCGGTATGGGAAGTCCGCCTTCAAGCGAAATTATGAATTGTACGAACGCAAAACGCGCCTAGTAGATGGTATCTATCGTACAATTTTTATAATATCCTGTTCGCACATCTGCGCAAGTGCGGTAACTCAAAGAGTTTCGAAGAAGGCGTTTGCCAAATCCTCATCGGACAGGTTATTCAGGTATTCTTCGAGCACGCATTCGGCTTCCGACATATTCACGGGATAGCCGAGAAATTCTTCTACCGCCTCAGAGCCGCGAGCAAGCAGCGCATCAACGAGAATTTCGGTGCGGCATTCACGAATGGTCCGGTTCAGGTCTTTATCGGTGGTAGTACACCAGTAGTCCCCGTCGATATCACCGTGAGCTTCGATGGAATACAGAGCATCCAAAGCATTGTCAATATCATCGTCGTATTCATCGAGGATATCATCAATGCAGTGAACCTGATGCCAGTGTTCGCCGTCATCCAGCGAAACAAGGCGTTCAGAAATATCATCATTATCAGAAGGAGTCCCGGAAGCCTCAATGTCGAACACTTCACGGCTCTTTTGATTCACGCGGCATTGTGAAGCGAACGAAGCGCCGGACGAAAAGTTCGTTGCAAATTTCGCAACAATCACATCCGGTTCAGGGTCTTTGAGTGCTTCCTGGTATTCCGGCAATCCGCGATAGGCAACCCGCTTGGAGGTCCCGTCAGGTTCCAGCTCATACACAGCCGAAATCACATGCCCTTCATTGGCGTAATTCACGATTGCCCGGCACAGATTCAGCATCACAAAATGCTTATCGTTCAGGTCATGGAGGTTTCTGTCTGCCTGAATGGTGACGAGCTTAGACAGGCCAGTCATAGTAGAGATTCGGTACAGATAATCGATGTTTTGCAGCTGATACATAGTCATTCTCCTTTTTTGCTGTCAGGGGTGATTGCGATATTTTCTTCGGCTTGCTTCGTTTTTTTGGCCTGAACCGCCATGCCAGCCTTATAGGCGGCGTAGATGGTAAAGGTCATATACATCATCATGATGTCATCCACCTGCCGGACCTGAATCTCACCGTAGGTGAGGATTTCCAAGAGTTTCCAGATAGTGGTGGAGCACATGACGAGCAGGCACATGATGAATTTCCAGTCCATAGTAATTCCTTCCTCAGTCTTCACAGAACAGCCCCGGAATGATGATATAGTCCTCAGTATGAGCTTCGATGTCTTTCAGCTGGAAGTTGTCCGGAAAGCACTTCCAAGAGTCGCCATCGTAGAACAGCTCACCGCATTCCGGGTTGGGATGGTTGTCGAGCAGTTCAGCGGCGAAGCGAAGAAGATAAGATTCGTTGGAATCCGTTTCAATGGAGCGCAGGCAGGTATACATCGGCTTTGTGATATCGATGCCTTCTGCTTTATGCTTCTGCAATGCTGCACTGAACTCAGCCATTGCCATGCACTGCGTGCGTTCCTTCATGGTTTTCGCCCACTCAATGAGTTTTTGCGGTTCGCGAAGGCCCAGAATAACATCCTCGTCTTCGATGTTTCCTGCAATCTCGGATGTTGGGTAAATATTGAGGAGAGGGTCGTCGAAAGATGTCAGACGAGACGCAAAGTTCTGAAGAAAAGTCTCAGGATTGTAGGGATTTTGCCCCATACACTTGTTCACGGTATCGATATCGGTCTTGATTAGGCAGGTTGCGTTAAACATACAATTTTTCCTTTCTCTTGATTGATATTTGTTTTTTCGGAAATGGTTGACAGAAAACTGTCGGCACTCCTTTCTTGCAAATAAAAAAGCAGGCCCACCGAATTGGTGAGTCTGCTAATTTAGCTGCAGAATATGAATTGTACGCATTGGGCCAAAAGGCTGTTATCTATCGTACATTTTTTATGATATGCTGTTCGCACAATATTGCAAGAGATTTGTGAGGCCGACAGCACTGCGTAGCAAAAAGAAGAAGCCGCTGCCCCCAGCATAGGCAACGGCTTATTGTTATTTACTGAGCGCTTTCTCAGCGTTTTCTTTGACAGTCGAGCGAATATCAGCAGACACCTTCAAAATGTCCAGCGCTGCTTCAATGGAAAAATGTCCCGAACGAACGAGGTTCGCAACGCTCTCAGAAAGAGATTCGAGATGCCCTTCTTCGCGGCCTTTTTTGAGTCCCTGCTGCTCGACAAAGTCACTATAATTACACATTTGATTGATCCCCTCCTTGACGTCGGTGGTAACGGGCAAGCCGCACTCGGTTGCAAGTTGTAGCTTTTTCTCCACAGGCGTTTTATTATCAAAAATCGTAGAAAAGAGAAAAGGCGGAATGCCCTTTTGATTGCTGGTATCTATCGTACAACTATTATTGTACTTGTTTTGCAAGGCGTTGCAACCGCAAAAGCCTTGATTAAGATTCAGAATTGCCAAACACGCCGAGCAGTTGCTCCACGCTCGGAGCCAGCAGATAATATCTGCAGCCATCCTGCTCAATCACGAAAACAATATCCCCAGACCCGGTTCGGGCAGTGCTGTTGTATTTGGCTTCAATGCCGGATGGCAGAACCACAGATTCATCGAGAGGCTTGGATTCCTTGATAGCGGCCGAGCTTGTGATAAATACCCTGCCCTGATTCGTTTCGATTTTGGCAAGAGCGTTATCCACTTCAATCATCGAATTGTTCTTAACTGGAACGCCAAAGATTGTGATGGTCGGTGCGACATCACAAAGAACCGCTCCATCCAAAAGCTGTTGTATCACTTTGGTTTGCTGCTGTTCTTCATTCACCTTGACAAGTGCCGTGACGACAAGGCTGGTATCCTCATTGATATTCCTTGTTCCGGATATCAAGGCGGAATCATTTATCAGAAGAAAGTTGATGCCTTCTTCCTTGTGCCCATTCACAAGAGTCATATGATAGGCCCCAACGCAGGCCGTATGGTCTTGCGTCTGATACGATACCAGGCTCCTTTCACCGATGCTCTGTATCGGAATGCAGACCGTTGTATCATCCAAAGAGAGCGGCACACAGGAATTGAGAGTCAATTTGAGTCTTTCTTTGCTTGCAACAAAATTCATGTGCGGGTCACTTGCATCAAATGGAGTGATTTCTGTCGTTTCCGGCGTTGCTGGCAATAAATGAGATACAAACTCTGCAAATTCAGCCGTTTCCGGCGTCTGCTGTACCTTCTCCGCCAACTTTTCGTGCATTCTTTGAGCGTCCCTGAACGCCCAGATGCTTGTGACAAAAATCAGCAGCATCGCCGCAATCATCAGCCCTTCAAGCTTTTCTCCGTTGTTTTTCATGGTTCTCCTCACCCGATTCCCCGCAAAAAATACTGATTCAGTTTCTAATGATACGAGCATCGCAAGAACTGGCAAGCAAAGTGCCAACACAAAAGCCACCCCCCGAAACGGGCAGATGGCTCAGTGAAAGATTGGTTCAGAACGTATTAACCCTGGAAGAATCCCTGCAGCGCTTTTACACTGGTTGCAAGAATTTTGATATTGCGGTTATTTACCGTAGAGACAAACGGGATATACCCGGTCTCTTTGTCCTGCACGTTCCCGTATCGAACGGTGAGTCCACCGGGAAGATTCAGAGTTTTAGAGAATACGGTTTTGTCATAATTGAAAGAGAAAGTCGATACCAAAACGGTGTTGTCATTCAGCTGCAGCTGCAAATAGCCATCGTCCGCTTCGATTACGACATCGTCTTTTACGGTTTCTCCAAACACGGTTGTCGCAGGAGCTGTATCGGTGATTACTGCATCAGCAAGCAGCTTTTCAATCACTGCCTCTTGTTCCGTCTCCTGCCCTTCCTCGGCTTCAGCAGCAACGGTCAAAGTCAATCCTTCTCCCATCGTCCTTGTCCCCGACAGGATTTCCTTGTCGTCGTTTTGGAAAGTCACAACGGAGTCTTCCGTATTCCCTTCCACCAACGCAATTTTGTAATCCCCGATTGCGGCAGTGGAATTACCGGAGCAATAGGTCACCGTGCATCCGCCCTGCCCGGCAGCGGCGACAGGAATGCAGACAGTCACGTCGCCCAGCGTGACCGGAACATAGGAGCCGTCATCTGGAACAATGCCGCTTTTCGTCACGGTGAAGTTCAGCTCTGGCTCCAGAGTCTTTGCGGTTTCGGCTGTTGCAGCCGTCTCGGCAGTTTCAGCGGTTGCGCCATAGAACAGCAAAGGTTCCAGCCGCTCTTCATAATTCACCGTTTGCTGCAGCTCTGAAAGACTACGATTGATGCGGTTCGCGTCAACGATAGCGAAAATCAGCAATGCAGCAAGTGCTGCCATGAGAATCGCCGCAAGGCATGTCATCTTTTTATTATTCTTCTGCATAAAACTCAGCTCCAAAAAGTCAATGTGATATCGTGATAATTCGAACCGTTGCAGGTATACATGATGGTTCCGCTGCCTGTCGTAGCGCTCGACCCATCCTCATACAGCAAATCATAACCAGCGTTCACGCCGCGACAGATGCCGGTACATGTTAGCGTTTGTATCGAAGTTCCGCGATAAATATAAGCTTTCGTTCCAACCGAGCAACGCTTGATTTTCCAGAACCCCTGATTCCAGTGGTCCGCAACCAGCATATAGTTTTTGAACGGAAAATATGCAGCGCTGTCCTGTGCATCCGCTGCTGCCTGGCTGACGACTGCAAACAACGCCACATTGACTCCCACGGAAGGAATCACGAGCCGCCCATACATATTCGGTCTTCTCGCCATCTCTTCCAGAACCGCGTCATTCGACACCGATGCCGTAATGGACTTCTCTTTGATGTTTGCGTTGCAGAGAGACGCGAGTCGTTTTGCTTCCCCCGCTACATTCTCATTTGAGAACGAAGCAATCGCGATTTGGGTATCGGCTCTCGTTAGAGCGGCGGCCGCCGCCGCGTTCAGCGTTGGCTGTTCTTGTGCTGCCTGTATCGCTTCCGCATGAGTTGTCAGGATTCTTGCCGTGCTATCCAGCTGCCGGATTTCGAATTCCGTTTGCTTCAGCCCCAAAAAATTGAGGATTGCGAAAATAAATATCAGGAAATACCCGACTTTTATAAAATATGGCTTCAATGCGTTTATCCCTCTACCGTTGATTTTTTAGTTTCGTATCACTGTCCTTAATCATACGCAATTCGCACAGCTTGGCAACAAAAAACGCCCACCCAAAATGGGCAGGCGATGAGGCAAATTAACTATTTGGTTTTCATGATGCAAAGGCCGATATATTTTCTGCCATTGGGTGCCGTATACGGTTCAATCCCAACCTCAACATCCTGTGTGCCGGTTCTCTCTTTGTTCTGAATCGTGGCTTCGACGGTTTTCCCGGAGAGAAGAGTCTTGGCAATATCGGCATCAACATCAAGCTCATTGCCATACAGCTTCGATTCCTTCCAGAGCGCCGCGCCGCAAGACTTGTTCGTGCAGGTGAAGGCTTTTGCCGTCTCTGCCACAGGCTTTCCGCAGAACGGGCATTTTCCGACTTTGCTGCCAAATGACATGCTTGACTTATCAAATTCAATATGATAAGCAAGGCGGTCTCCTGAAAAGTCGCAAGTTAGTATGGAGTCGTATTTTTTGCCGGTCTTGGCGCTTATGCATCCTTTGAGCGGAGCTTTGCCTTTTGTGAGCAGAGCCTTTGCTGTTGTTTTGGTCATTTCTTTGCCGAGCGCTTCAAGGAACTTGTTCTTCTTCCAGATTGTGACCGGGCATCGTTTCCCATCAGAGTCTTTCCCGGTACATGCGTAGGCAAGCTTTGTTTCCACAACATCCTTGCCGCATTTTGGGCACTGGCAGAGAACTGGATACTTGCTGTTGGCTCCCTGTGCAGCTGCAATCGTCACATCCTTTGACATGATGCTCTCAAGGGTCTGTTTGGTGTACTCCAAAACCTGAACGCGGGTCAGGTTTCCGTCCTTGATGGAGTGCAGCTGCTTGGAAAGGTTGACGGTCACGGGAACGTCCAAAACAATGCCGAGCTTATCCATGATATCGACCAGCTGGAATCCTGCAGGTTCACCGTAATACACGCCCTTTTTGAGGGAAATGTACTGGCTCTTGACGCATCGGTCTACCGTGTCGGCGCGAGTTGCTTCGGTGCAGATGGTAGCGTCAGAAAGAATCTCTTTCCATTCAGCGTCCGTGTACTCGGTATCTTCTTTCTCTGCACCGCGCATCGGGGCGACCATCCAGTTATTGAGAGCCTCGACCGTATACCGTTTCGGAGGTGTTGTCATCTTCCCGACCAGCTGGAAATTGATGTTTACCGCATCACCCTTGTTGAGCTTCGGGAGCATCTTGTCGCCATTTGACGGTTTCTCAAATTTCCGCCATCCGGGAGTGACTTGCACATCGCCTTTCAGCGTGAAATCTTCATCGTAGCAATGAATGACAATCGTGGTCCGGTCCACGGTGCAATCCTCCGCACAGAAGACGGCACAAAATCGATTCAAGATACATTCAAAAACCGTTTTCTGTGCTCCAGCCAATGCTCCAGGCCATTTACCGGTCGGGGTGATAGCAGAGTGAGCCTCGATTTTACTGTCGTCATAAATCGATTTAAGGCCCGGCTTATTGACAAGGCCCGTAATTCCGTTCTGCGCTAAACCTTTGATGGCTGCGTCCACCTTGACGGTTTCATTCGTGGCAAGGTAGCTGCTGTTAGTACGCGGATAGGTGACGAATCCGCCTTCATAGAGTGCCTGCGTTGCGGCGAGAACATCTGCCGGAGACAGGGTCTTATCGGCCTTACAGGCGAAGCTCTGCAAGTCGCTCATTGAGAAGAGCTTACCTGGATTGACAGTCTTGCGTTCGGTCTTGACGCTCGTGACGGTCGCGCCCGCCTGGTTGAAGGCATCCGCCAACGCCTGAGCTTCGGCTTCATGGCCTTCCTCGAACGTCCGTTTACTGGTCAGTTCAATGTCCTCACCGTTCGTCTTCTCCTTGCTGGACACGGCGGAGTACGGTTTCGGAACAAAATCCCGAATTGCCTTCTCGCGTTCGATGACATGGGCAACAATCGGGCAGACGCAGCGTCCGATGCGGATAAAAGTGCCTGCCTTGACGGACACATACCGAGTCAGCTCAATTCCCAAGAGCCAGTCCATCTCGCTGCGGGTCTCTGCGGAGGAGGAAAAATCCGCATACCCGTCATTGGGTTTTGCCGTCTCAAACGCCTGCTTGACGGTCTTATTGGTCGTATCAGGCAGCCAAAGTCGATAGATAGGTTTCGGCTTTTTGAGGCCGTAATGGATGATTTCATCAACCAACCGCTGACCTTCCCGGTCAGGGTCTCCGGCATTATAAATCTTATCAACGTCTGTGCGGTTCATCAGGCTATTGATAGTTCGAATCAGGCCCTTGACATTGTCCTTCCCCTCGAACTTAAAATTCCAGTTGTCGGGAAAGAACGGAAGCCGTTCCATCGTCCAGGAATGTTTTTTCCCCGGCTCATAATCCGGAAAATACGCATCCAGGTCAATGAGTTCGTACAGATGTCCAACGGAGGAAGCCACGATATAATTCTGGCTTTCCAGCCATGTATTCCGGTCTTTTCCCTGCCGTGTGAACTGTTCGTTCTTCCACCAGGTGAGTCCCGACGCAATGCTGCGTCCAAGCGAAGGCTTCTCAGCGATAACCAGTGTCTTTGCCATTGTCGTCCTCTCTAGTCTAAGCCATTGATGACTGTCTCATACCGGCTGACATCCTGTATCGGCCGCCCGTGCAGCTTATGATATACGCCAGCAAAACTTCCCGCAACAGCGAAAATAGGTTTCCGTTCTCCGGCAACAGATGGTTCAGATGGCTTAACGGTACTTTTCCTGAATCTCTTCCTGCGTTGCCAGGCGCGGTTCACGGGACTTCGAAATGACGAACGGCGTGCAGTATTCGTTCAGCCAATTGATATCACCCCGGTCAATTTGGCTGAAAATCTGGCAAAGGACATTGACATGAACCCCGGCCCTGGCAGCAGCTCTCAGGAGGTCGCGGCGGCCGTTGAAGATATCGTGGCGGCACTGGTCATAGAACACAAACACCATCCGCCGATTGTTCTGGTACTCGTTGTCATCCTCATTGCTCAAGAACATGCGGGATTCCCCATTATTGGCGATATCAACGGCCTTTCCGATTGCTTCCCCTGCGCCATCCTGCAGTGCAAAGAGGAGCTTGCCGTGAGGTTTGCTGCCATAGGTGTCGGAAACCATCCGGCAGATACGCTCAAACTCCCGGTCAAAGCCGATGTAGATGACGACGTTGTTCACGTCGCGAAGCGTCTCAACCACTTCCCTGGCAGCCCAGCGAGTCTTACCGGCTCCGGGCCGTCCAGCAATCACAGAAATACGAGTATCAGTGTCCATGTGTTTCACTCCTTGTCACTCAGCCGGTTTGTCTTCAACCTTGATTTTTTCGACTTTGGTTTCCGGCTCGTCATCCTCATCGTTGTCTTTGGCGGTGGCTGCTGCTTCGGCTTCAGCAAGGCGTTCTTCGGACTCATTCATCTTGCTAACCAGCTCATCGAAGGTCAGCTTGTGCTCTTCTTCCTGTGGTTCAGAAGGCTTTGTAGGCTCTTCGGGTTCTTCCGGCTCTTCGGGGTCCTCAGGGCCTTCTTCATCGGGTTCAATTTTCACAATCACATGGTCGCTGAAAGCCACATAAGCAACAGCAGCAACCGTCACAGCACCAATCACGGCAAGAATATTTTTCAGCATGATAAAAACCGCCTTTCAGGTTTGTGGGTATTCACGATACTTCACAGTGTACGGGATTCGCAATGGAATACAAGTATCTGCCAAAAGATTTAGCAACCAGGCTCACCGAGGTTACTGCAGACGTTCTGAACGATGCATTGGTGGGCGGGGTGTGAGGGTTCCGGCGAACGTGCAGGCAAGGGGCAAGCTGTTGATTCAGCCCTTTCCGTTTTCCTCGAACCGTTTTCTGCGCCGTTCCGTGCAGCGTTTGAGTTCCGCCAAGGAGACGACCTTCACGAGGATTCTCTGAGAGGTCGGGAAGTTTCGCATCACGCCGATGCCTTTCAGGATACGCCAGTAATCGTCCGGCGTAATTTGCTGTATGGTGTAAATCGGAGCTTTGGTCAATTCCATGACATAGTTCCCGACCATGATTCGGATTCGTTCCCGTTCTTCCAGCTGAATCAACGAAACATCCTCGTCCACCATCACGCGCACAACAGCGAGCGGGGTGAATTTCGGATGCAGGTTTCCGTTCATGTCAGGTTCGGGAGAAAGGATGTTTGCAACGTAATCGAGGAACCGCCATGAAGTGACCCGGTCTCCGTCGAAAATCGGAGCAATCATCTCCGTTTCCGGGATGAACTCAGTGCTAAGGATTTTGGTGCCAGCCGGAAGGTCTTTGAGCAGAGATTCCGAGAGTTCCTGTTTCATCAAGTCGGCCTTTTCATCGGTCAGGTCATCGGCGTTCGGACTGATGACATAGTCGTAATGAACTTCGCGGCCATTGAGCAGAGCCGTAACGCGAAGATAGAGTTTATCAAACTTCAAAGATTCGTTTACCTCCAGCAAAGACAAGGTGCTTTATGAGTTTAGCAGCCATCACGATGATACTCAGCAGCATCACGGGAGCGGATGCAAGGATAACTGCGAACGCCACACACTGGATGACCTGCAAGGCAAACCAGGTGGGAAAGATATTGTCCCGGAACAGACAGAATGCAAAGACCACAAGACCAATGCAGAACCACGAGCCCTGGATGTCGTACCGACTCGGGCAGGAATGATATGCTATCTGGCTCATGACGATTGCGAGTATCCAGATGGCTGGATGCTTGAAGCAGTCATTGCCAAGACTCGACCAGAACCCAAGAAGCAGCTGGCTCATGGTGCAAATCTGAACCATGCCGAGGATTCCCGGTGCAATGCCGATGAGGGTCTGTTGGATGCAGCGGAACGGATAAAGGCCGCGTGGCGTGTAGTTCACATAGCCGAGGACTTCGTCATCCTGTTTCTGGAAAATCTTGTAGAGCTTCACGCCGTCGATTCGAGCACCGGTGAAGATGGCAACCAGGAGATGGGAAAGCTCGTGGTGGATAACGCCGATTGCAGTAACACGGGTATCGTAGAACCTTGCCGTCTTAGTGCCGAACGCTTTCATGACAAGCCAGAGACTCAAGTTCCGGCCAAGCCATTCGATAGCAAGAATCACCACAATGGTCAAGACAAGGCATTGTCCCTGCCACGCATCGAGATGTTCAAGAATCCTGCTGCTGTTCACACAATCACCTTCCGCACGCATTGGCACTCACAGGTTCCCAGCCGTTTCAAGCAGCAGAGTTTCGGAACCTGCCACGGTGGGAAGCTGGCAGATGCGATACGGCAAAGGCAGGCATATTGGCAGTCAGGTTTGTTTGCCTTGCAGATGCACAAGTACCGATATCGCTTCATGTCCAGCTCCTCCTGCTATGATTTAATTATACCATGAGCCGAACATGCCCTCAATGCGAAGGGCGAATTGTTAGCAGTTTAGACACAAATGCAAGAAACAAGAAATTCAGGCAGCCAGCCGAAGCCCAATGGAGCAGCTACGCAAGCTAAGGCACGGAATGTGGAGGGATGAGAAACAAGCAGCTACGCGAATGCCAGGGAGCAAAGAAGCACCAGCCCAAAAGCAAGGCAGCTACGCTCCAGACGGCAGTGGACACAACTCGCAACAACCCGCAACGGTCGCCAAATTGCAGCTAAGGAATAGTGGGTTTCCTAAGGCAAAGCTATGACAAAGCCAATCCCAAGGAACTCAAAGCTAATCCTAAGCAATCCTAAGTTAACTCTAAGCCAATCCTTCTCAGTTCAAATCTAGTAGTCTCTCTTACTTATCAATGCCCTTTATATATAATATATAGAGTTCTACTAAGGGGACGCGAACAAATGCCTGAAGAACATTGCCAACTCGTTTGACATTCTTAGGCAGGGTCCGTTTTTCAGGAGAAATCGGGCTCCTGAACTCCTATTACCAGTCCAGCCGACTATAAATTTTTAAGTCGGAAAAGCCGTCATGGCCGCCACGTGGGCCACTTCATCCGTCCGCAGTTCAACTGTCAGCCCCAAAAGGGTGGGATTTGTGTCAGATTCCTTTAGATTTCGTTCTCACTCGCAAGCGGGCGTGTCCTCCGAAAGGGTACACTTATCCTGAGATTTTGAAATAACAGCATGAACGCAAAAATATTGTAGCGTTTGCCAGCATTTGTGGTCCGTGAAATCCTCTACCAGCATCCCGGCATTGCGAGTGTGACTCCTGAGCCGCAGCCTGTTCGGGAATTTTGTTCTCACTCATAAATGGGCGTGTCCTTCTCGAACGTGTGAGTCTAAATTTTGCCTCACCGGGACTGTCAATAGTGAATTGAACTTTGCACAAAAGGAAGAGATTCGCTTCAAATCCTGCACATCAACCCGGCAAACTTGTGTTCTCGCTCATGAATGAGTGTGTCCGTTTGCCGACCAGAGATACAGGTTCAATTAGAAATGACTTCCAGCATATAGCTTTTTAAGGTTCAATTCGCGCAAAAGAGATATGTAATTGTGAAGGTACTAAAAAGGTTCAGGTTGCAACTTGCTGCGTTCGACCGTAATCAAAATGCCTTTGAACTTTGCCAACGCCGTCCCAAAGCTGACTTATCGCAGAGCAGCAGCTGGTCGCGTAGTTGTTCAGAGCATCCTTGACGGAGTGCCAACCTTTGTGGGATTGAGGTTCAAAGCACAGCTGATTGTACGCATCACTGAATGGAGCAAAAGGTACATTGTCGTCTGGCTTGTTGTCATCCTTAGAAGAGTCCTTCTTCTCAGTAGTGACGGTCTCGGTACTGTCAGTAGCCTTGGCGGTCGCAACCGTCTCAGCAGTTTCATTAGCTTCCTGCGGCTTTGCCGTTTCCAGCTCGTCAGCCGTCTGTGGTTCGGGAGTCTCCACGATAACCTCGACACGACCAATGAGCTTATTAACCGCCTTGTCAATGAGCATAAGGTCTTCTTCAGACACAGAATCAAAAGTCCGGTTCAGAGCGTTGAACACCGTGTTCCGGTTAACGCCCATCAGTTCAGCAACTTTCTGCTTCTGATATCCCATCTCAACGAGTCGCTGAGCTGTCAGGTTCTTGACGCGGAATGCCTGCTGTTCCTTCTCCACGATATCAAGACCACGCACTTTAGCCTGCTCATATACAGTGGGAACCGAGATTTTCAGTTCCTTTGCAATGGCACGAACGGACATTCCGGAAGCATAGAGTTCCGGGATACGGTCATAGATGACCATGCGCTGTTTCCGGCGTTCCTGAGCCTCGTACTTCTGACGATGGTTCCGGATGCGGAGGTCGGGAATGATGCCGTGGTTGATGAGAACACCGAGCATGTAACGGTCAGCCTTGGAGCTTGCAATCGGAGGCGGGATTTCGCCTTTTTCGTAACGCTTTGGCTTAGATTCGCTTTCGTTCTTCTTCCCTTCCGCCTTAGCTTTGGGATTCTTGAGAGCACTTGCGGGAATGCCGGAGAGTGCTTCAATTGTCGAGTTCTTGCAAGGGTATTTGCAGGTGGAAACGAGATGCGCAACTTCCTTGTCAGAAAGTGGCTGAGAAAAAGTGCGGTTGATGAGCTGTGCCTTATCCATATCCGGATGACCGCCACGGTCATAGCAGGTGGAAAGTACAGCCAAGAGGGTGTTGTGGCGGTTTCCTTCACCACACGGATTTGCCTGAAGGTAACGAAGCGCCAGCTCAAAGCGGCAGACGAAGTTTGCTTTCCGTTCTTTCTTCTTCTTGTAATTGTTCAGAACTTCAAGAAGATGTGGATAGCGCATGCACATTGCCGCGAAGCGCTTTTTAGCCCAGTCAAGGATTTCGTCATCAGTTTTGTTGAAATTCGCGTCAGACGGAGCAACTTTCTCATCAGCAAACCGATAAGGGACTTCATACTGGTCGGCGAGCTTCAGCAGGTTGAAGGGCTTTCCTTCAGGGACCCGAATACAATGGCAGCAGCGTTTTGCCTTGGTGTTGTAAGTACCAGGCAGACGAGCAACGCGATTGGTTTCATGAACCGCCTTATCCAGCTCAACATTTGCCGTGAACTGGGCCTTCTCAATCAACTCATTCAGCTTGAGAGAAATTGCTCTATGTACGCCGCTGTAGGCCAAGCCGTAAGAGAGATTGTTTGGGTTGCAGGGTTCAAGAAACACAAACAAGCCAACACCACGGCCGCTGTTAGAAACTGCACAGTCCGGAATCTCATGATGATTCACGGCATCCAGTACAAGTTCACCGATGCGGTCGCTGATGTCAGCTGGTGCATTTTCGCCGTGGCAATCAATGTCAAAGAACAGAACGCGCAGCTTTTCGACATCCGCCTTACGACGGATACCTTTTCCGCGCAGAGATTTCTGAGGATGGAACGTATTGATGGAGAAGTAGATGTTGGTAGAGGTATCCCAATAAGTCGGGGTCCCATATTTCGGGCTGACTTTATCAAAGATGCGCTCACGAACACCCGCTTCCAGAGACTCAGAATTGATTTGGGCAACGGTCTTCATTTTCTCTTCGCCATTTGTCCGAACCAAAAACTGAGTCACGCCATCGGCATTTACATCGCTCAGCAGCTTTACAAATGCGTCATCAAGGGCAGTGCAGCCAAGTGCCTGTCCGAAGATGGTATTCGTTTTCGTAAAGCTGTTATTCAACATTGATGTGTCCTTCTGATTTTGTATTCAGGTGTTGGGATTTTGACTCATACTTTCATTGTCTGCAATTCGCACACCTTCGCCAGGCATCAAACGGTAGAATTGATGCCGGCTTCGAAAGAATGTTTTGTATATATTGCACAAAACAAATCTGGAACAAAATCCAGCAACGATTGGGGCACTCCAAAGATTTATCCATAAAGCAGTCAGCACTTTAGATTCAGCTGAACACATGTACAAAAAATGCCCCTGACCGAAAATATCGGTCAAGGGTTCTGTTTTTTAGCTCTCAGATGGAACAAAAACAACGAAATAATCGTCTTTATATCCTTGTGTCCAGCCAGAAAGCTGGTTCATAAATTCAATACAGGGCCCGCTTTGAGAGCGTCGCAAAAGGATAGCATCAAAGTCAAATTGATTCAAACAGTCTTCCATGCCAGTGTCGGTGGAATAGCTCATGAATGCAAAATTCACACTTGCTTCGATGACATCGTCCGGGAATAGGTCTGCTCTGGAATCCGCGAAGCTTTTGATGCCATGATAGATGCAATATCCGCCGTCGTTGTAGGAGGTGTAGAGGCGCTGCGGGTTGAGGTCTTGGATGTATGAGACAAGGTCAGCTGTGATGTAATCCCCTGTCTTATCGGGGTCGTTGGCCATGGAAGGTGCATAGACAGCAGATACAAGAACGAGCACGGCAGCTGCAGCGATAGTGTATTTCTTGGTGTTTCCCGCCCAGGAACTGTTGGGCCTGCCGCCAGCTTTCCACATCCGGTTTTCCTGTGCGGAGATAAGAGAAGTGAGGAACCGGTAAATGAGGGGAGTTATGACGATAATCCAATAGCTGCGGATGCGGACATACATTGCTGTCATGAACAGGCAGCAGAGATACGGGGCAAATTCTGTGAGCTTTACCTTCATCTTGTAGGCTACAATCAGGAACAAGAAGGCAAGACACAGAAACACAACTTCATTGGCAAGATGGCTCGGCATCCATTCAGAAACATGTTTCTTGGTCGTTTCATTGTTTGTCACAAAGAAATAGATATAGAGCTTGATGCCGTATGGATTCAGGAGTCCGGCCAGAATATCGGAAAGAAAGACCTGGAACAGGGCACGGAACCGTTTTTTCGAGTCGCCCTTTTCGTTATAGATATCAAAGGCATTGATGTCAGGAGCAAAGCACAAGACCAGGAACAGCAGATTGAACGCGAACAGAATGGGCAATGCCCCGCCGTGCAAGTTTGCCCAAAGAACGCTCACAACAGGAAGCAGCCAGCGGAGCTTTGTGTCAGGTTCTTCATAGACTTTGTTCAGCAGATAGAATCCGATTGCAAAGAGCGTTAAGCCGATGTTTTGCGGTCTTCCTGCCCAGTCGAGCGGCAGCGTGACAAGGGCCAAAGCCAGGACATTCATAAAAGGGTCTTTGATTTGTCTGCCCCAGATATATTCAATAAACAGACAGTAGGCAAAGACTGTCACTGCGATGAACGCAAGCATTCCGTAGACGGGATTTGTGGAAATGCAGGAAAACGCGTAAAGAATCAGGCTGCCGAGCCATGAATGAGCGGTTTCCTGCAAATTGAGTTCCGGACCAAGCCAGGAGAAAGTGTCCTGAGTTGGGATGGCTTTATTTTGCCAGATACTTTTTCCCAGGGTGATATGCCAGAAATAATCGCTGTCAACGACTCCTTGCCGTTCTGCCATAATGACAGCAATGGCAGTTACGATGATGGCCGCAAATAGATAGAGTGTTTTATTTGACCTTTTGGCTTTGAGTGCAAGCATAATGATTCCTCCAGTTTTTATTCGCTGTCTTAATTGTCCGCAATTCGCAAATTTGGGCAACAAAAATGCCGCCTACCTAAAAAGGAAAGCGGCGATAAATGCTGTTATTGCCTTTTGGTGAGCTTTTCAGCTACCTTTTCGATGACCGTGTCTCTAATGTCAATAGGGATGCCGAGAGCCTCTATGACGCAGCAAAAAAGCTGCCCATCCGAAGACAGGCAGCTCTGGTTAATATACGCAGGTCTAAAATTTTGGGTCCTATATTTTATTGCTGTCCCAAACCGCACAAGCCACCGAAGCAACGATACAGCCACCGGCGATGTGAAGCATCAGAACTGCAACATTGATGAGGGCACCGAGCGTTTCGTGGCTGAGACCGGAATCGAAGATACCGATATCAGCAATTAGGGATATCGCCATTATCACGAACGCTCCTGCAGTTGCAAAGCAGCCAATTGCGGGCTTAGAATTCTTCAGCCAGCCGAACATTTCTTTGGCTTTGGCTATGAACTTGAGCTCGTCTTTCTCGATGTAGAAATACCGTTCCCTTGTCGCACAAGCCGATACATACAAGGCAGCCAGTGCAGAGAGCACGCCAAAAATGCAGAATGCGGTGGTTCCGGTCCTGACAAAAGAACCCAGGACCAGCATCAGAATGGATTCCGACGTCAGCGGAGTTACAGCTTTCAGCAGAGACTGAATCAGAATGAGAAGCAGGGTGACTCCGATTGCTTCCGCCGCGATAATAGCGGATATGGCAGAGATTCGAGCTGCAGCGTAGTCGTTGCGAATGGTATCAGATTTCATAGTTTTGCACTCCTTTGATATGTATTCAAGCGATTCCGTGGATTGTTTTAATGAGGTAAACTTTGTTAGACTTGTTGCTGAGCCAAAGCCTTTTCGCTGCCGGGTCCATTAAGCCAAACCGCTTATGAACCGCGTGCAGGAAGCAGGCTTTGATTTCAGCGTCCGATGAGGTATACGATACGCGGGCGCACCGAATATCCATATCGTTGAACTCGTGTTCAAAGAACAACGTCAGCAGAAGGATTTCCTCGTGAGTATCATGAACCCCATCCTGAAAAAGAGAACCATCCTCGTTCAGAATGGTCGCCTGTGTGTTCTCACACATATGCTGGTGAACCATGAGGTTCACAACATCAGGCCCCAGACGAAAATCTTTCTGCGTCGGATTTTTATAAAAGTGGTACAGATTCGGGCAGAGATGATTCATCACATACCGTACCTGTTCCTCTTCTGTCCCCTTGTCAGAGGAATCCGCAAACCATTGAGGAAACTTTGCGTAGGAATAGGAGTTCTGCGGCAGGTAGAGCTTTTCGAGTAAAGCCTCGACTCTCTTCCCCGGCTCAGACGGTTCATATTCGTGTTTGTCTGCTTTCTGGATAAGGTACTGAGACCAATCGATGGGTGATTCAAATCCGTGGTATTTCATAATGTTAACCTCCTTATGCGGCTGCATCGTAAGACACAACACCAGCGACCAAATACCGATTTTTGCAGCCCGTAAGTTTCTGAGCCGCAGTTTCTGCAAAGTGCAGATATGCGGTCATCAAGGTGCTGTCGGAAAGCCGGTAAGCGTCAATGGACACAACAGACAAGACGACCAGGTTACCGCGTTCATCCAGAACGGATTTCCAGCCGTTTGCCTCACAGACACTTTGCATATCAGCGAGGTAGCTGGAAGCAACCGGGATAATTGCCTTGACAAGGATTCGAGCCTTGCCGTTGTAGAGTGGAACGGAACGGCCAATGCCGCCTAATACCTTAAACACAAGAGCACCTCCAGCGTTCTGTTTTCTACAGCGCTGCATCCTGTTCAAATACAGCGTAAAAGTTGTGATAGTGTTCAAATTTGTCCTTGACCCACTCGCCTGCAATGTACAGAGGAAGGTCGTCAAACTCTTTGCAATCGTCGAGAGTGTACGGAACGGCGTCATCGTGGCACCCATTTTCCTTATCGACCGCAAGCATTTCATCAGCCGCTTTCTTGGCCGACTCAAAGCTCATATGTACCCCGCCGCAAATTGCAACGGAGTCAAACGTGCCGATATCTTCATTGGAATAATGGGACAGGATAGCATAGCACTTATGGCGTTCGGGTACGCCGCTCAAAGTGTTCAGTGCCATAGTTGCGCCGTCCACATAGCCGTAGCAGTAGGCAGCATTGTAGCAAGTTTGGTCTGTGTAGCTGTTGGCCTCCTGGTTCTTGGCTTTGATGAGTTTGCAGATAATTTCTTTGTTATTAGACATAATAAATACCTCCATAGTTGTAGTGTTAAAACGGGTTGGGACAATGTTGCCCTAGAGCAATCGTCCGTTCTGCATGGCTTCACCGAAATAGGAATCGACCACCTCTTTTGCGAAAGCAAAATAGGTTTCTCGGTTCTCTTCCGTGACCCGTTCAGCAAGAACAGGTGTGTTCAGCTTCACGCACAGACGATTGGCAAAGTTCACCCGTGCCATCAGCCCTTCGTGCAACGCACGGCGATGACGGTCGAGTTCCATGACGTACTGTCGAAACTCCTCACCGTCCATCGTGAAACGCGCGTGCTGTATCTGGACTTCCTGACTCGACACTATGTTGACGTAATCAACACAGGTTTTGAGCATCACGACAACGTCATCAACGCAGTCGTTCAGCAGTTCAGAGGCCATGAGGGCGGTGTACAGGTCGTTGACCTTGCAGCAGAGGGTGTTGTTGCGGCTATTCAGATTGATACTCATACGTCTCCCCTTAACGCGGGGTCATCGTGCGGCTCTTGGCTTTTGCCTCCACCGCAATGTGGACCCCGTAAAGGGCTTGGATTGATTTACTTGTTACAGATGCTTCCGGCTGAACCGGTCGTATAATAGGTGTTGAGAACCTCTTTGGCGAATGCAGTGTAGGCCGGGGAATTAGCAAGAGAATACATGTTGCCGGAGTTCATTTCGGCTTCAATTGCGTCTGCCACATTTCCAGCAATCTGGTCTGTGTTGTATTTCTTGCACAGCCGGTTGAGTAAAGCGACATTGGCAGCCGCGTTTTCGAGCAAACTGGTACGGGCAGAATCGACGCTGTGATAAAAAATGCGGTAGCTTGCAGCATCCATCGTGATACGAGCTTGCTGAATTAAGATTTCTTGTTCAGCCAAAAAACTGGCATAATTTGCAAGACTATTGAGACTGTCAACGACCATAAAGGCGAGACCACTATCACCAGCCTTCTGCATTGCTTCGTATAGTGCTGCGACTTTCTTTGTGAGAAGAGTGTTCTGGTTATTAGGGTTAAAATTCATGAAATCGTTCCTTTCTTTTTCATGTAAACAAAAAAAGCAGGCCCATCCGAAGATGAGTCTGCTTTCTGCTACAGGTTGTGAATAACTATGGATTTGCTGGTATCCATCGTACAAGACTGATTTTATTCATTCCGCAAGCGCGGTCAAGCAAAATCAGCCTTTGTATTCTTTAGAAACCTTCTTTGCCAAATATACCTGCCCCTTAGGAGTAATCAGCGTCTTACGCGATGTATGGTAAGTGGTGCCGACATAGTACACCGTTTCCTTAACCTCGAAGATTCCCTGGTCGATGTAGCGCTGGTAAGCAACATTTGCAGAGTCAATATACTTTTCTTTGCGCAGCCACGCCATCAGACGGTTGCGGCCGATGTTGATACGGTCGTTGGCAAGACATTTTGCAAACTCGCCGAAATCGACGCTGTTCACGGATGCACTCACTGCGCGATGGAACTCAACACTCTCCTGCTGCACGCCGATAATGTTGTCCTGATTCTTGACAGCTTCCAGCGAAGTGACAAGCAAAGCCTTAGTTTTGGCGTCCGTGTTCGGAAGCCAATTATCGACAAAGACTACTGGGTCATTTACATAACCGCCGGTCTGGCGAATCCGGGGCAAGAGTTCGTCAAAAACCCAGGTCTCAAACTTTTCCGCTTCGGGTTTGTTTGAGCGGCAGATTAGACGATATACGTTGCCTTCCGAGATGAACTTGATGATGCGGGGAACGCCGTTTACATCCGCTCTGCCAGCCCTGATGCCATCATGGCGGCAATGTATGTTCAGTTCATGGCTTGGGTTTGAGTAGCCTAAAGCTGAGCAAACATCTGCGGCGCAAAAATAGAATTTGTTGTCATCCTCCATGATGCGCAATTCGCCGAACATTTCGGACAAAAAGACTTCAGGTACACGATTTTTCATAGTATTTCCCTCCAAAAAGTACCCTAACAAATCGTTAGGCCATGCCTGCTTTTTGACGATGGTATGTACGAATGGTTTTGCAAAAGTAGTCGCGGAATCATTCGCTGTACACATACTTTGCTGGAACCTCAGCCCCGCATTTAGAGCACTCAAACAAGTCCTCAGTGTCGGGAGAATGAGTTACCTCATCGCAGTTGGTCTCGGCCTTGATGAACTCGCCGTCCTCATCAACAAGCCAGGTCTGAGTGACGTGTGCTGTCGCATGGAACGTAGTGCTTCCACACTTAGGGCACGGACCGATTTTTGGGTTTGCAATCATTGTTGTTAATTCCTTTCTTGTGTTCGCGCAAATAAAAAAGGCAGACTCACCCGAAAGTGAATCTGCCTTCATTGTGCGAGATTATGAATTTTTCGTACGGCCCAAATGGCGCTATAGATGGTATCTATCGTACAGCTTTTATTATCAGCCTTTCGCAAGCAGTGTCAACAAAAAAGCCCCCTTATCCCAAACAGGACGAAGGGGCATATGTACTATTTGGTTTCCTTTTTAGCCGCGCAGCGGGCCCAGAAATCGTCGTCCATCGGGATAAACATCAGGTGGTAGCTGGTGTCAGGTTCAGAATTATCAGTGATGATAAATCCGTCCGGTACGCTTTTGATGGAAACGGCCACATCCGTTTTGTTCAAAAAGTTGCGGTAGCAGTCCATTGGAGCCTCGGGACCAGGTTTCAGCAAATAAGTGCCGATATCGCTGGTTTCACCGTTGCGGGTACATGTGATTTTATAGAGCTCTTTTGTAAACATATTAGTTCTCCTTTCAAAAGTTTCCAATGACATCGAAATCAATGTCGTAATCATCGAAAATATCAATGGTTTCAAAGTAATGGCTTTCATCAACCAGAATTAGTCGATGGCAGTCAAGTGAATACGGAATCGCTTCCTGAGCAAGTGCGGCGCATGCGGCAGCAAGGCCAAACGCCAAGAATCTTGTAATGAGAAATACCTCCTTTATTCCGGTTGAAAACTTACATCGTTGCGAAAGAAAGCCTCAACAGCGGTGCTGTAATCATCATTGTTCACCGATATACAGTACTCGCCGTGTACCCGGTAAGGGATATGCGCTTCTTTCAAAGCCGCAGCAGCTGCCTTCGTGCTATAAACGAAAAATCTGGCCATTATCGTTCCTCACAATTTACATTGCTTTTGCCAGCCGTCTCACCGTATCGCGTATCCCACTGAGCAATCTGGTCGTCTCCTGCAATACCACGGAGACTCAGCAAACAACCGTTTTGCGGGTGACACCAGATGGTGCTGGGTACTTCGTTTTCGAGGAAAGCGCCGCAAAACGGACAAGGCTTCTTAGGACTAATTTTGCAAGGGCGCGGCATGCTTACACCTCCTCGTACTCAATGTCATACTCCTCGAATGCATCGAGGACATCATCGTAGAAAGAATCATCTACCATGATGCGGTCGCCATCATCCAAATCGTAGTCGATGTCGTAAAGGTCAAGAGCATCGCATGCCCCATCCAAGTTTGGCGTATAGAAACGAACCATTTTTGTCACCTCATGTTATTTGTACGGCTCATCAAATGTATCATCTACCGTTTCCTTGTGCCCGCACGCATCACAGAGCAAACAACTGCAAGCCTTGCGAGTGCGTCCGGTCGGGATGCCGTGATTGTCCAGCTCCTTTTCTAAGAACCAGACAGGCTTGAGCGTAAAGTCACAGGAAGGACAAGGAATTAAAGGGATTGTCATATCGCATCTCCCCTTACTCGTCCACTTCAACGGCATTAGTCACCTGATAGCCGCCATCGCGCAAAGCACACGACAGGTTTTCGCCAAGCTGCATGGCAGTCCCAGCATCGTTGGCGTCAAGTGCCTTCTGTACTTTCTTGATGGCATCCTCAGGGGTGTTGGCATCAACGCAGATGGTAGTGGAAACGGTCACAACAACATTAAAGCTTTTCATAGCAATTTTTCCTCTTTGTTATTCGATAGGTTTTTTGTACTCAGTCCAGAAGAAAAGGCGCTGAGCGGGTGTCAAGCGTTCCTTTTCATTGAACTTTTTGTTCAGTTCATCGGCGAAACGGTTGCAGTCAAAAGGATAAGGAACTTTGTATTCCTTCCCTTCCTTGACGGCCTTGACATAATGGCTGTCGCAAACCGGGAAACTGCTTCCGTCAGAGAAGGTTTCCTCGTGACCGGAGCAAAAGACGTACAGACGAGAATAGCATTTGCCAATGGTGTCTTTTTCAGAGACTTTGATATAAGCAGCTCGAAACAACTCGTGAGGATGTTCGCAATAAAAGTCAGCGACTTCATCGTCGGAAGCAAGCTCCATCACTTTGACATCGAAGTTCTCGAGGTCCTGAATCAGCAGCTGCTCCCCTGCATCACGAATGAAATTCATGATGGGGTAGTAGTCGCCAGCTTCACGGCCATAGCCTTCTCCGCACGCCGCATAGCAGCGGTGCTTACGGAACAGATGATTGTCAATCGACTTCTCATACTGCTTGAGAGCCTGATGTGTGAACGCCATACCCACAGTTTCATACGAGGAAGAAGGAAGCAGAACCGTGATATCATCTGCTGTATCATACCCGCTTGCCGTGGAGTACATATCGACATAGTCGGCCATCGTGTCGAGACGGTGCGAATCACGAATATCGCGGATGTCTTCCCTGTCGGCATTCTTTTTGTCAACCAGTTCATCGTACGGAATAAACGGGTCAAACCGAGGATGCTCATTGTATTTCTGAATCGATTCTTCGTCGTCAAGGCACAGATTGTCCTTGACCAAATCTGTCACCGAGTCATAAGTCGCGCCCTCGAACAAGAACTGCGCACCATCGAGGTCATAGTCCGAATCGCAAGCTTCACGTAAGGATACGCTGTGCTCAGATTCTTCTTGCTGCTGCAAAAGATGAATGGGTGTCTTGGTCCCGAAATTGTCAACGGAGCCCGGGAACTGCAGAGCTGCATACTGCTTGAGGTAGTAGCTGCTGGTGTCATTGACCAGAACGGATTGGTTTGTTTTGTTAGACATAGATAATACACTCCTTAAAATTTAATATAAAAAGCGGGCTTCCTGAATAACAAGAAGTCCGCTCTTCAACGAAATTGTGAATAGTACATGCACAAGAGACCTTGTCAAAGACAAATGATATCTATCGTACAAATATTATTATCTCTGATTCGCACGTATCAGCAAGGCGTATTTGTGCCAAAGTTTTGACGTTCTGGACAGTACCAATGGCGTCAGTCCTCGATAGCGATGGGAGGCGTTTTGTCGAGTAGCGTGTCAATGTTCCAGCCGCAGAGGGTTAGGAGCACTTCGGACGCGGGACTCTGATTCCGAATGTCGTTTGCCAAGTGGAAACCGATGTGTGCATATGAACCGTCGTCGTTCGCGATTTCACGCTTCACGGTTTCGGCAAAGTTTTCAGCCAGTTCTGTGTTGTCAGCGATGACATTCATAGCCTCGTTGGCAACGCGGTCTTTGACTACGAAAACTCCATTGGCAGAATAGTCACACTTCGGGCAAGCGGGCTTAGCTCTTACGCCGCTGGATACGGAAATAAGCTTGCAGCCACAAGACGGGCAAGTGAAGAAATAGGGATGGTTAGTAGGTAAAGTAATCATGTGTTTACATACTCCTTTTGAAAATATTGGTAGTCTTATAAAATGAAAAAATCATGCACAGGCATCATTGGGGCCTGTGCGGGGTAATGATTTCCAGGGAACGATTGCTCCCTGCCGGTTAGATGTATTTGAGTTTTTGTCCGCAAACAGGGCATCGCTCATAATGTGGATTCTGGTAGTACCCATCGTTGCAGTCCCCGCCTAAGTCCGCATCGCAATGTGGGCAGAGGTTCGGAGACCAGCTTTTCGAGATGGGCTGCTTTGAAATTTGCAGCTCACAAGCCTCGATGGCTATACGCAAAGGTTTACTGCCTCGCTCCCCCATCAAGCCGCCATTCAGGAGCTTGGTGAGGTAGTTCACGGCATTTTGGTATTCAGTTTCGGTCGTCATTTGCTATCACCATCCTTTTCGAGCAGCTCAGAAATTTTGTCAAGAATCACTTGAGATTCTGCTGCTGCCTGTTCGTTGTAATGCCTCCACTTGTCACGAAAATCCTCTAAGTCCTTGACAACGTCACGGCGGGAAACTCCATCGAGCAAGCGCACAGCCATATCAGAAAGATTTTCAGCCTTGAGAGCGTCGATATCCGGGTTGTAGCAGAGCATGATAGCGTCAATGGATTTTGCAAGGTTCAAGCATTCCGTATAAAGTTGCTTCATTTCGCTTTCACTCTTGTCGAATTCACCGTCAAAGACATTCCCAACCACGTGAATGCAGCAGCAATCCTTGAGCATGACAACGTCCGTGGATTCGCAAACGCGAACCATAAAACGGGCCGACGATTCAGAATACTCGACTACACCCTTGCGGCGTGTTCGGGTCGCATCATTCTTCAGCCAGAAAGTGATAATGTCATCTTCAAAGATGAAATTGCCGAGAGAATCGTTGATGCCAGTATACTGGCCAATAGTGGCCGCATGTACAACGTACTTCTCAACCTTCGGGTTCTGCTGGTAGATTATCGCGTAATCATATCCCTTGTTCTGAGGAAAGACGCCGCCCGCGACCCAGATGCCTGGCAGTGGGATACCGGATATGGAGGTCCGTTCACCCTTGCGCCGCGTTTGGCCACGGAATAAAATTGTTCTAGTTGCCATAATAATACTTCCCTTCTACGCAAAAAGGCGGGCCTCCCGATTTCTCGGAAAGTCCGCCTCAGCGAAATTATGAATTTTTGTACGAACGCGAATAGCGCCTTAGTAGATGGTATCTATCGTACAAATACCATTCTATACGGTTCGCACATTTTGGCAAGCAAAAATGCCGCCCATCCGAAGATGAGCGGCGACTTTTTATTTCTTCGCTCCCATGAGGACTTCGCCTTCTCCGGATACAACGAACCAGCCTGTATCTTTACGGTATTCAGCACTGAACAGGTTTGCGAAGTTGTACCCTCCGGAAAATTCGATGTGTTTCAGCGAAAATGTCAGCTGCAAATAAGCATCCGAAGAAGTGCCGTTGCAGTCGTTTTCCAAAGAAATATTCAAACGATAAAAGTCCGGACGAGCGAGGTACTTATCGACAATGTCCTTGTCGTAGGTGATGTCGTGGAAGCAGCAGGACGAGAATGTCTGCAGATATACTTCGCGGTACGTATGGCCGAAAAGACCACACTTATCGCGCAGATTCTCCGGCCAATTCACCTCGATGCGACCATTGGGTTTGAGGCATGTTGTAGGAGGCTGTTCCACGCCGATACCGAAATAGCGTCGGACGAACTCAAACAGCGGCTCCCAGTCGATGCCGTTGTAAAATTTGGTCAACTTCTCACCATCGCGAAGCTGGCGGGTTTCGGTTACCATATGCATTTGTCATTACTCCTTTTTTTGTTGGTATGTATTTTCGAGAGCTTTCTCGTCCAAAGCAAAATACTTATGCGTAAACCAAAAATCTGTTGGTGAGAGCTCTGTATCCGGGAACAGAGAGTTGCCAACTACGACAACTCCAGGAACGCCAATGCAGCACATTTGGATGTAGCACATCTTGCAGACCAGAGGGTCAATGTCTTGTGCCACAAACAGAACATACTTGTCCCAGTCCGGGTCAGTGGATTCCAACTGCTCGCGCATCACATTGTACCCCGCCAGAAGCAGGCATCCGGCACCACAGCACGGGTCGTTCACCCGCAGGATACGGGACTTGTCCAGAACAAGAGAATCTGGCATGTTTATGCGTGCCATCATCTGTCCGACATTGTACGGCGTGAAAAACTGCCCTGCTTGGCTTTTGCTTAATCCGAGATTATGGTAAACGGTGCCAAGAAAATCCTGCTCAGGGTTTTCCAAGAGCGCGGTCATTGTGATGGCGGTAAGCACCGCAAACTGCTGTACGGTCTTCTCGTCGTATTTCTGGACGATGGCATTGTACTGTTCCTCTCTTGCATCCCTGCACCGTAAATCGCAGGTGTTCGCAAGTGCAATGGCATGCATGTCGATGTAGTCATACCAGAGTTCGCTGTGACCGTATCGGGCGCTCATCTCATGGAAAACCTTGATAAACTCTTCGACCGTAGAAACTGGTCTTTTTGGGTTGCTCATAAAAACTCCTTTCATAGTAAAACAAATAGTGGACCTCCCAAATTCGGGAAGTCCGCCTGTTTGCAGATTGTGAATTGTACGAACACGAATTGTGCTTTAGATAGTATCTATCGTACAGTTACTGTTTTATGCGGTTCGCACACTGGGGCAAGTACCAGCTATTGGATTTCGGCTTTCAGCCATTGCAGATACCGGTATCGCTCGGCTTCGTTCTGAATTCCCTGCAAAGCAAAAGTTACGAACGGCACATCCGTGCAATGATTGTCCAGCCACGATTCGAGGGCGAGTGCCTCAAAAATATCATTGTAGCAAGTATTGCGCCGATAATATTCGAGGTCTTCATCTTCGATTTCGTAGTCGAACTTTGCGCGGATTTCTTCCGCCGTATAGTTTTCGGCTTTTGCGGCGGCGTTCGCAAAGAACGGGATATTGCCTTCCTTCCATTCAAAAAACGGATAATCCTGGTCGCAGGAGTTCTGAAAATATACACTCAGCGGCCATTTCTCGCTTGCGCTTTCTGGCGGCATCATGATGATACCGAGCAGCTTGTGCTCTTCCCAATACAGAAAACGGAAGGTAAACAATGCCTCAAACCAATACCGGTCAGCGGTATCCGCAAGTACATCGGCTCTACAGTTTTTGCTCTCCTTATCCGCAATGTATCCGGTACGAACCGAGGGAATATAATACCGATTATTCCTGATGGCTTGCCTGATATTTTTTTCGGCCATTTGCGATTGCGTGTATTCCAGCGCAATCGCCATGGCTTCCTGCAAGCTGTTCGCCTGCGCAAAGCCCATGTCAAAACCATAGCTCATGATGTTTGGTTCCTTTCTTTTACAAACAAAAAGCAGGCTCATCCAAAGATGAGTCTGCCTGAATGTTTGCAGATTATGAATTGTACGAACGCAGGATTGTGCCTTAGTAGATGATATCTATCGTACAATAACTATTCTATGCCATTCGCATAGTTTGGCAAGAAAAAATGCCGCCCATCCGAAGATGAACGGCAAAAATGTTATTGGGCTTGATTCAGAAGTTGACTGAGCCAAGTTGGTCGATATGTTCCAATAGGAAGAAGCTGCCCGTTGCGATATTCTGCAACAAGTACAAATCCATTGTCATTATCGAAAAACTTAGCTTCATCGCAGTATGGCAAAATTTTGAGGACATCCTCAAAACGATGAGAAAAGCGGGCGTTAACATCCTTAGTGGGAATATCATGCCCCCCACGCTCTACACGGTTTCGAATTCGTCGAATACTTTCTTCGGCGGTATCAAGACCGACATAGTACAGACGAATATAATATCCAGCTTCTTTTGCACGTTTGCAAAGCCGCTTGGGATATCCACCGGAAAGCGTCGTCTCTTGTGTGAAATTCACACCGTCCATTAAGGCACGCTCGATACGCTCAACAGCGAGTTTGCCGCCTTCGTATTCGTCACCGCCACACTGAATGGTTAGTTTGTCGGGGTCAACCACAATGCCGAAATCGTTACGCTCAGAACGCAAAGAGCCGGTTAAGCTGGATTTTCCTGCGCCATTCACGCCGCCAATCAGAGTGTAAATTTTCATGGTATCACCTCTTTATTATTATACCACATTTTGCGACATGCGGCAATTGTTTTGCTTTTCAGGCAATAAGCCGTTAAAAGCATATTCTACAATTCCTTGCTTATAGTAATTTTCGTATTTTTTATAAAGGGTAAAACCGTTTTTCTTTAGCAGAAACTCGAATTCGTTGATATGAATTGACGAAACGGTAATGAGTGGATTTGTACATTGTAATGCCTGATGTGCGATTTTTAGCAATTTTGTAGCAATCCCTTGGCATCGGTAATGTTCAGCTACTCTTAATGTACAAATTTTCTTTTCATCAGAATCTTTTAGTATTAGAACGGCAACTATTTTTCCATCGTCCAGAACAGTATAAATTATCCGATTTTCACTTGCCAATTCGGGAACGACTGTACTATAGTACCATTTACTAAAATTGCTATACTCATTATCCAAGTCGTGCAGAAATTCATATATAGCAGTGATGGTTTGGCTATCATCAGCTTTAACGCGTACTTGTTTCATCGAGCAGTCTTCACATCCAACAAATGACCATCATCAGGCTTATTGAGCCAGTCACACCAGCTCATGTTGTTGGAAGGAAAGTCTTTTGCACCGCTGTGAACATCGTTCAGAAAGACGGCAAGATGAAACTTATCGAGTTTCCGAATCGCATCAAGGCGGGTTTCGGTCGCAGAATTCTCATCTGAAACGTCAGCCCCAACCTTTTTCCAAATTGCCCTTTCGGCTCCTTCAAAAGTTGAAAAGCGTTCGCGCTCCATCGAGAGTTCTTCGGTCTCAAACTGCGCTTCAGCAATCAATGCCCAGCGTTCGCTTTCACAGTTGGCAGAGTCCAGCAAACCGGAATATGCCTCCAGCAGCTGGTCGTAGTCATTCGGGTCAAGCTCGGTCGGGTCTACTTCACCGTGTACGACAAAATAGGTGCCATTTGGAGCTTCGAAAATGTCGTATAGCTCGTATCGGGTTCCGCCAACCTGACGTCGCCACTGGCATGTATCAGGGTCGGTGCAAACCCAAGTCTTGGCTTCCAGCTCTGCCTGTTTCAGGTCGTTCGCCAAATCAGAGAGAGCTGCGGAGACCTTTTTGTTTTTCTCCAGGGTCTCAGTAAGACCGATGGTGTTCCCTGCTGCCGCTGCAGCATTGTACTTGAATATGGCAAAACGGTCGTTGCTGTACTTTTCAGCCATAGCCGATACTTCCTCAGGAAGATGATTTTGAAAAAGACGAAGGGTATCTTTCGGGACAGAATCGGCTGGGTACTCGAGGGTTACGCCGTCACCACGGGCATCGTGTTTCAGCTCAAAATTGTGCTTTTTGCAGATTTCGTCATACTGAATGCAATACATAATTATTTCTCCTTTTTATTTTGTGATTTGAGATTTGTTAAGCTCGGTAGATAGCGAAGATAAAGAATCGATGAAACTTTTGCCCGCAGCCATGCACTCCTCAAACGAATACTCTTCGTGAAAGATTTCATGTACGCTTTTGGCATAAGCGCTCAGATTGCGGGACAAGAAGGCTTTTGCTTTGGTTACGTCCTCAACAAAGTTTTTGTGGCTTGCCGGAAAACTGTAAGTAAAACCCTGCCTGTTTTGCTTGCAAAGGATAATAGGGTCTGAACCATTGTCGGATACAGTCCAGCCTTGTTCGTCACAAATTTCTTTGAATCGTTTACAAAGCATCTGGATTCACCTCGCTTCAATCAACTTGGCTGCAGTTGCTTCATCACAGAATTCCAGAAGCTCACGACCCGGTAAGTATCCATCTGTGCCATCGCTGTAGCTATAATCGATAAAACCGTGAGCATTGCGCTTCACGAGTTTGTCAAATGCTTCTTTGATGGTCAGTTTGCCATCGTTCACAGCGCCTGTCACAATGTCGTTGAGCTTGCCGCTCATGACGATGCCGACCGGGTCAGGATACATCATGCAATGCGCACAGCTGCGAAAATCCGCAGCGCTGACAAAATAATTTTCGTCCACTTCACAGAGGACTGGTTTTTTGAGCTTTACCATTTTCATTACTCCTTTTATTGTTTGAAAACAAAAAGCAGGCCCACCGAGATGGTGAGTCTGCTGATTGTCTTGCAGAATTGTAAATTGTACGCATTTCGGCCATAGGGCTGTTATCTATTGTACAATTTCAATTTTAGTGGACTCGCACGTTTGAGCAAGTCTGCTTGTCAGACTTTCTCAACCTCATCCGAACCATAAACAATGTTCAAATGTGAACCATTGTCCCAGTGCATCAGGAGGCTGCCGGTATCATCGACACCAACAACCGTACCTTCTGTACCAAGAGGTGGTGCCTGGATGTCATCCATTTTGACAAGCCGAATCCGCGTTCCAGCGGGGTATTCTTTGCGGATGGCTTCGACAATTTTGATATTTGGAAACATAGTATTTCTCCTTCAGTTTATTGCATTTGTTTTTTGATGATACTCCAAATACGGTCTGCGATGTTTTCGGCGGCATCGAATCGAGTGACAGATTCACCTTTCCAGGTCCCACCGTTGCCGTTGATGCCGTTGCGGAGCTTAATGCAGCTGCCACGATTGGCTTTCCACTCATGCAGGTTCACCGAGTAATCGTCCAGCAACACAAAAGAGCTGTCGATGCACGGCGTTTTCAGGCGGTTTGCTGCGGCTCTGGCTTTGCTGCTGCCGCACGCAACGAAGATGCGGTGTTCGAAATCAATTTCCGGAAGATAAGCGTCGAGCCAGGCGTTCTTTTCATGAACTGCATATGGGTTTTCCGGCATATAGGCGGAAAGTGCATACACATCAAGTTCTGGTTTTGTGTTGCAAAGAATCTTCACGGCGTCCAAAACCGTCTGATAGGGCGGCAAATCTCTGAAATACCCCGGCTGAAGCAGGTCCTCAAAGCAGGCTGCCTGCTTCCAGACGGCGAGAGTGCCATCCATATCGACGAATAAACGTGCCTTCATATCATTTGTAGGACTCATAATTTTCCTCCTTTTTAGATGTGCAAACAAAAAAAGACAGGCCCACCAAGACGGTGAGTCTGCCATTTATTTGCAGAATTGTGAATTGTACGACCAAGTAGGCATAGGCTGTTATCTATCGTACAAATACTATTTTATGCAGCTCGCACGTTCCTACAAGCGAGATATACAAGAAAAAGCCGCCTACCCGAAGGCAGGCGGCTTAATGTGATTAAGATTAGTTGCAGTCAGACTCTGTCATGACATGGGCACGATAAGTAGTGCCAGTGGTTTCATCTTCCAGTTCCCAGCAACCAGTGAAAGCGTCACAGGGTTCGGTAAGAGCCACCTCTTTGCCCTCGCAGTCGTAGAGAATGGCTTCGGCGAAAGAATCGTCCTCCGTACCACAGCAGCGAATATCCAGGCTGAAACCGTCCGGAAACGTAGCCGTCTCACTCAACGATGCGCCCATCCCCTGCAGCTCTTTGCCGCGAAGATACTTTTCAATGGTTCTGGCATGTTTCTCGCTGATGTAAACGGTTTTTTCCAGAACGTGGGGTTCAGGAAGGACATTAACAATCACATGATATTCTGCACCCTTGTACGGCAGGACATAGTGATTGCAGAATTTGTACATGCGGCCGGAATAAGCCAGGACTTCTTCAGAGGAATTCTTGTGAAGGACAGCCTCATTGTATACTTTGCCGTCATCATCACACTTCCAAGTGATAGTCATGTCGATGTCATCCGGGAAAAAGCCACTGACAGAAATGAAGCTGTTTTTGTCGAAGTTTGCACCATAGCGAAACCCGGCAATGATTCCGTCATATTCCTCCTTGTCAAGAGTCGAGCGCTGAACATACACTCGCTCAAAGCCCTTGCTCAGCTCATATGCGCGAGCCACATACAGGATAGTGTCCGCCAAGCTTTCGATGCTTCCAGCGGTCATAGCATCTTGCGTCCGGCGAGCCCAGAGGTCTACGCCGTTTTCAATGATGCTGCACTCATAGACGTAATGGAGTTTTGGGAAGGTTGTGCCGATAAGCTGCATACGCAACACTGGCTTATCACCTTTAGGATAGATGTCGTCAATCGGAAAGTTCAGGGGTTCGAAACCTACATCGTCAGGAGCATCACCAGAACCGGTCCAACGGCAAGGATTCCGTTCTGCGATGAACTCGTGAGCCATCCGGTTGGCAACGGGTTCCGGCAAGCCTTCCCATTCCTTGACATCGAGCCTCTTTTCCAGCGCCTCGATGCCCTTTGCGATGGATGTGAGGAAGTTATCGCCGAAATTTTCCTGGCTGTGATTCGATTCCTCGACAAGTTGGTCGAGCAGCCCGGCGTCGTACAGATACTTCTTGGCGAGCTCTGTAGAAATCTCCGCCGAGCCCAGAATGTTAATAGCGGGTTTGAGGTATTCCTTGACTGCCGTTTTGTCCTGCTCATGCTGGTAGAATGCGGCCAGCTGCTCCATCTCGTCAAGCGTTATGACAAGGTTATCGTGGGGTTGGTTGGTGGTTCCGCCGAAAATGATAGAACCGTCTTTGTAGCCAATAAACATTTTTTTACACTCCTTTTTATAGTTGCGCAAACAAAAAAGGCAGGCCCACCAAGACGGTGAGTCTGCTCTTTGCTTGCAGAATTATGAATTGTACGAACGCAAAAAAAACGCGCCAAGTAGATGGTATCTATCGTACAATTTCTATGATATGCTGTTCGCAAGACGCGTCAAGTTTTATTCGTCATCAATACCCATATAAAGATGGTAGGTGGCGTTTGCCGTCTGGCAAACCCAATGGTTGTAGAACGAGTTGCTCGGCTCAGACGTGACGATATCCTCATCCTCACGATAAATAGCCGCTTCGCACCAGGAAGGTCCATTGTGGCGTGGAATGCAGCGAACATCCATGTGCATACCATCGGCGAAGATAACGGATTCGAACTCAATCTCATCCTGCTCTTTGCCGTCATCGGTATACTGCTTGATTTCGTTCATTCGTTTCTGGCTGATGGTAAGGCACTTGACGAAAACCTTGCGGAAATTTGTGAGATTTTCGTATATCATGCACACTCGCATGATGGCGCTTGTCAAGGCATCGACAGAACCAGGGTCGTTGCAAATCGCAGTCTTGTCGAAACAGCCAATGCCGTGCCCTGTCCAGAATCCGCCTTCATACAGGTGAACAGAAGCCGCATAGCAAAGACAACCATCAGGTTTGCAAAGCTGAATTTCGAGTGTGCAGCCATCGTATGTTTCATCGATTTTGCGCTTGTACACATCGAAACTGATGTTGTCAGGCACTTCCCCGCTGCCGTCCCAATGATAGGGATTGCAGCGAATAAGAAAGAGTTCTGCGATTCCTTTTGCATAAATTTTCGTCATACCGACCTTTTGTTTGAACATAGGACTCATAATCCTTCTCCCTTCTCTTCGTTTAGCAATTCGCGTGCATGGTCGAGGACTTCCTTTGCGACAGGCTTACCGCCTTCATTCATGGCAAGGAAAATTTCCAAGACTTCTGCGCGAGTTACGCTCTGGTCAATCTCAGCAACGCCAATGGAGGCATCCATAAACCAGTTCTTGTCCTGTGCGGAAAGGTCATTGTAAAATACGCCTTTGTACGGGAATCGGTTCTCATAAAAAGCAAGCAGGGTCAACATACGCTGCTTGCCATCAACGATTTCATAGTAGTTGCCATCGTTGCTTGTGCGAGTGAATGGCAGCTGCTTAAAGACGAAACGACCAATCTCGCGACCCATAAAGATGCTGTCCAACAGCTTTTCCCTGTCCTCATCACCCCAAACAGAACCACGCTGATAATCAGGGTTGAAATCAACGCCGAACAGGTATTGGAAGCTGAGCAGAGAGTACATGCTGCGGTTTGAGTAGTGCAGGCGGGACAGTGCAGAATTGCGCTTGGCAAAATGCGTGCTATTGCCATTATCCAGTGGGCGAACACTTGTCCAGGCCCAGCAGGAATAGTCGTCACAATTTGCACCACTGCGGATAAGATACATGTACCCGCCTTCCAGAGCCTCGTCAACAACGCAGTTTAGAAGGTGACCAACCTGTACTTTGTCGCCGACCGTGAAGCGATAAGAGGGTTTCCCTGCACGCTTGGCAGTTTCACAGGCTCTCTCGTAGGAAAGACCTTCGAGCGCAGCTTGTTTCAGGTTGATTTTTGTGATTTCTTTTCTTGCACTTTTCTTAGCCATTGCGATTCTCCTTAACCAATCCGATGGACTCCGAACAAAACAGCAGGAAGAAGCTGTTCATACGGGGTGTATTGGGCAAAATCGTAGATTTGAGCCTCATCGCTGATGATGTATCCGCCAGGGCAGGATTCGCCATCTTCATTGGAACCGCCGTTGTCATCAAGGCCACGGCTTTTGAGCTCGTTGAGGTAATCCTCACGCATAGCATCGTATGCTTCTTTCGGGGTAGAATATTGCTTTGGATTTACTTTTGTGTAAAGGTGGCCCTCGTCATCGGTGAAAGTCTTTGTGATGATAAACATAATTTACACTCCTTTTTGTAGTACGCAAAAAAGCGGGCTTCCCGATTGGGAAGTCCGCTTTCAAGCGAAATGTGAATTGTACGAAAGGCAAAGCACCTTTTGATTGCTGGTATCTATCGTACAGTTTCATCATACGCCGTTCGCACAATATCGCAAGAAAAAAGAAAAAAAGCCGCTGCCTCCCAGCATAGGCAACGGCTTATTGTTATTTGCTCAACGCTTTCTCAGCGTTTTCTTTGACGGTCGAGCGGATGTCAGCAGGCACCTTCAGAATGTCCAATGCCGCCTCAACGGAAAAGCGTCCAGAACGTACAAGGTTTGTAACACTTCCAGAAAGAGATTCGAGATGCCCTTCTTTGCGGCCTTTTGCAAGACCTTTTTCGACACCCTGCTGCTCGACAAAGTCACTATAATTACACATTTGATTGATACCCTCCTTGACGTCGGTGGTAACAGGCAAGCCGCACTCGGTTGCAAGTTGCAGCTTTTTCTCCACAGGCGTTTTATTATCAAAAATCGTAGAAAAGAGACGTACCATGTCATTATCGGACTCTTTATCCTGCAAGCAAGCCATAACAATGCAGTAATTGTCATATTGCTCTTTCGGAAAATGATATTCTTTGGCCAAGCAGGTTTCGGTCATTGAATAGGTGTTACAAACACCACGAACTTCTTCACCAGGGTCAATACACAGCCAAATGCTGTATACCTTTTGCAGCTTATCATAGTCCGAGTTATGGAAAACAGATTCCTTTTGCGCAGAAACCATTCTGCCGCAGTAAAAACTTCCACGGTTCAGCATGTGGTATCCAGGGTTGTACTTATTTTGAGCTTCAATATCCACAATGACTCGATTGGCTTTACCGCAAGGCAAGCCAATATCGAACAACACATCGTAGTATATTGTTCCCTCATTTATGCTTTTGGATTCTACGTTCTTTTCGTTCAGTTTATCAGGCAGGTCTTCAACAGGATGACAGCTAATTTCGACTGGAGGGATGTTGGATTTTTGAATTTCTGCCAACTCCTCCGGTGCCATTTCGCTTTTGGCTTTTTTGTAGACAATGAACTCTTGAATCTTATCAAGAGCCATATCATGAAATTCTGGAATGCAATTCTTAGCGATAAAAGCCGCAACGGGTGTACAGCCAAGCAAGCTTTTGCATCCAGCATCCAAGTTTACCTTGTCATTGCTGATGGCATGCCCGATGGTATTAAGACCTCCCATGTCTTTATACCTCCTATATTATAGCATGTTCGCAAACAAATGCACTAGAAAATACTTATTGTACGCAAAAAAAGAGTGGGCCTTCCATTGCTGGAAAGTCCACTCTTATGCGGATTGTGAATTGTACGAAAGGCAGGATGCCTTTTCGATTGCTGGTATCTATCGTACAATTCTAATTGTATGGGTCTCGCACGAATGTGCAATGGTCTTTAGCCAAGCATCGTCACATCACCATCAACGTACCAGATGTACTGCTTCCAGTTAGAAGCGGTCGCACCAGGGATGAGTTTCAGCGCAGAAGCTGGAGGCACGCGACTCGGCTCAAATGACATCTCGTAATGCTTTTCCAGGCCGTATTTCCGCAGAACGATACTCGGCATTACTCTGCCAAGCTCGTACCACTTGCGAGGCGGGATGCGGATGCAATGTTCGCGGTGAATTTCAGTGTATTCCTGCTGGAATTTGTGAATGGCCCGAAGCAGCTGACACATCGGGCAGGTATTAAGGATGCCAGGGTCCTTGTAGCGGTATACTACAAGACGATATTTATCGTGTTCCTTGGTGGTCAGAACGACACCAAAATAGTTTTTTGCCATGATATCCTCCTCGTTTTAGTAGTTAGTACCATACTCCAGGGCGTAATCCGGACGCTGATATTCGACGACCGGCTTTTCCCAAGAGCAGATGGGTTCAGTATTGGCGCTCGGAAAATGAGAGCTGATTCCGTTGGTGGCAAGCAAAGCTGCCGTGCAATCCGCAATCTGTGCAAGAAGCTCAGGATTCCATCCAAAGGTGTCATCTCCGGTCAGCTGTTTGCACAGGACTTGTGCCGCTCGAAGAATTTCAGTGTCTTTGGATTCCTGCTGAATAGGTTTCGGTGCAGCAATTGTGACATTTCGTGCAATGACGTTTTTGGGCAATGGCTCATCGACCCATTTTTCCTCGTAAATCTCACGGGCATAGAAACCGTCTTTGTCGAATTCGTCAAGGCGAACCCAATGGTCGGCTTCCCAGGTCCTTTGAGCGATTCCGTCTGGATTGATAGTAACCATCACACGTTCATCGTGTGCGTTGTTTCCCCAATGGGTTTCAGAGTCATTGCCAAACTCCTGAATGAGAAGTTTCCTTGCGAGTTCTCCATCGGTCAGTGCAGCCAATTCTTTGATTCGTTTTGTGTTCATATTTTTTCTCCTTTTTCTGTAAACAAAAAAGGCAGGCCCATCGTGGTGATGAGTCTGCCTAGTTGTATCAGTTTGTGAATTGTACGAGCGCTGAAATGCGCAGATGCTATCTATCGTACATTCACAATTTTACCGGCATCGCAAGCAGCGTCAAGCTGTAGCAGCGGCGTCAGCAGTTGCTTTTTTGGCTTCCGTGTATGCTTCGTAAGCCGCGTGATATTCACTCAGCTTAATCTGCGTAACGGTGCCTGGAACCTTGGTGCTGCGAGTTGCATATTCGCAGGAATAATATCCGTAGATATTTCCCTGCTCATCATCCCACAGCTCCGTAGTGATGCGGCCAGAACCGTTGAAGTTGGCCCACCAGAACGGGTTGGCAAGGAATTTCTTGCCGTTCACGTTCTTACAGACCTCATCTTCCCACAGGCAGTTCATGGGCGAACGCTGCTTGAAGACAACAAATCCGTGAGGGTCACGGCGTTTCATAACCTGGGACTCGTATTTGGCGAGCAGTTCCGGCTTCAAATCAACAGTCAGTCGGTCATTCAAAACATACGAGAGCTTCTCATCAGGGAAATATTTGTCGAAGAACTGCTTTGCAATTTCAATGAAATGCGCTTTTTCCTCCTTTGTCGCGAAATAATTCTTGTAGAAAGTGGTGCCGGGATTTACCTTAAATGCCATTTCAACCATTGCTATTACTCCTTTTTCATCTGTACAGTCCAGCCGTTCACGTCGGAATAAACCGCATAGAGCAGCGTTGCGAAATTGTAGCCTCCGTCATACAGCGTATAGCGAAGGGAGATGTTCAGCGCAAGAGTCCGTTCCTTGACGACGCCATCGCAATCGAGATAGCTGAACGTCTTTGTCGGATTGGTAAACCATGCTTCACGTTCTTCATTGAACTTATCTTCATCGTATTCCACGATTTCCTTGAAATACGAATCGAACGTGACGAGCTTGACTGACGAGAAGACATCAGCCATCATTCCGCACTTTTCAATCAGTTCATCAGGCCATTCGACCTTGATGATTGCTGCGCCGTTGTCTTTCAGCTCTTTGTGAGGGCTGAGCGAAACGTTATAGCGCTCACTGAGAAAGCCGAACAGCCAGGACCAATCGATAGTTTTCAGGAAACTGGCAGCTTCCTTGGCGTCCATGAAAATTTTGATTTCTTTACGTGCCATGATATATCTCCTCACTATATTATTCGGTGCCGAATTTAGCCCACGCTTCTTCGACACTCATGTGATAAACCGCCTTAAACTGTTCTTTGAAATACGCATTGAACAATTCCTGGTGGTGAGGGCTCATGATGACTTCAAGAGTAAAGTCGGGGTCGTCAGTAGAACTGTTGCAGTAAGATACATAGGCATGAATGGTATCGTCCGGATGCCAGTCAATGTACATGTTAATCCAATCTGCATTTTCTTCTGAGTTCAAATCAAGGCCAAATGCCATATCAGCATCAAACCAGATAGGAACATAGACGTTAATCCAACCGTCGTAAATAACTTCCGCTTTGCCGTCGAGCACAAACCGCATCAGCTCAGCAAAGTTCTGCACCACAATCGAATCTTGAGTGCAGAGGTCATGAACCAACTCATTGTGAGTCATTATGAAATGCCTCCTTGTTATTTGTTTTTTTGGTTTTATTATTTTTTGAAACTGTCGAAGAACCGAATCATCTCGCGGTTTACACCGACTGCGGATTCGGATTCAGGATACAGTGCTGCAAAAGCATGAACGGTTTCCTTCTTGGAAACAAACCCGTAATCGTGGTGAACGCGCTCATTTTCGAGGCACTTCTTAAATCCGAAAGTCTGTTTCTTGAGGAAATCCTTCTTTCCGGTGCAGATATAGCACGGAGGAATGAGTTTAGAATAGGTTTCAGGCTTGATGAACTCAGCATAACTGTGATTATTCCAGCCCTTAGACATATAGTAGTTCTGAAGCAAACCTACCTGGCCCTTGTAGATGTAATACATACCGCTCTGCAGGCCCATCGCGTTGATGACGAGCTTCTTGGCTGCCTCGGGTACGTTCTCTTCCAGCTCGTCCTCTACCGGCTGCATCTTGACAGGATAGCGGAGAATAGAGCTTGCCATGCAGGCAAGGAATGCGCCAGCGCTGTCGGCAACTACAAAGACCTGATTCAAGTCACCAACGAAATCTTCAGCACGTTCAGCTACAGTAGCAAACGCATTGATGACATCAGTGATTTGGCCAAAGATGTTGGTTTCAGGGACCAGACGGTAATCTGGTACAAAGGTGAGATAGCCTTCCTTAGCGAGCCAGGTTGCCAGGTTCTGATTCTGTTCTTTCCGGCCAGCAATCAAGCCGCCGCCATGGATATCGATGATAATCGGATGCTTTTCGGCATCGTTATCCGGGCGATAAACGTCCATGAAAAGATTCTGCTTGCCGCAAATACCAATCTCAGTGGCAGTTATGCCTTCATGAGGCATAACAGGCTGAGACTTGATAATTTCTTCTACATGGGTGCGTTCTTTCTTGGTGGCGGCATTGATGAAATTCATGATAAAAACTTTACTTTCAAATTGATAAAAAAATAGCGGCCGCCAATCTATAAAAAAATGAGATTAGTGGCCGCTTGGTTGTTACTGAAATTCAAATGTGTATTGGGTTCCTCTTTCGGTTTTGACAAAAATTCTGCTTCCTGCAAAGCCAATAGCTTTTACTGTGCTGGTACGCAGGACGTCTTGTTGTTTTGGTGTTGTTGTTTTGAATACGAGTGGCTGCCCACTTGACAGCTCAAGAGTTCCGACCCGTCCAATGAGCGGAAGAACTCTTGCGTTGAGACTCGTGGTGCTGTGAAGCACACAACTGCTGTTAATCCGCATCATTGTCCTCCTGATATGAACTGGTCAGATATCCACATCCGGGTACTGATTCAACACATGATTGAACCTGTTATCCAGATGTTCATCGTTTTCGTCCCGCTCGGGATAATTAAACTTTCCTTCCTCTTCTGCTGCATCCCCCAAGCGTTCCATGAGTGCAATGACGCTTTCGAGCCAGGCGGAAGCCTTGCCGAACGTGTCATCCTCTTTTCTCTTGGCATAGAGCATGTCAGAGACTTCTTCGAGAGCCATTTTCTGCTGGTACAAAGTATTCCAGTTGATGTGCTCTACAGCGGAACGCAGGGGAGTTAAGTGTTCTGTTTCTGTTACAGTGTTTGTTACGGTCATCTTTTTATTTCTCCTTGTAGTGTTTAGTTACGATAAACGTCAGCAAAGCACCGCAAAATTCCAACAAAAAAAGCAGACCTCCAAACGGATAGTCTGCTTCTCAGAATTGTGAAATTATAGCGTATGTGTGCTGTTATCTATCATACAATTTTTATTGTATGCGTTTCGCACGAATACGCAATAACTATTTTTTAAGAATTAGGAATCTGAATTTTCCGAGCTGTCGCTGTTATCATCGGAACTGGACTCAGCGTTTTCGTCCGCCGTGGAATTGTCACCAGATTCAGCGTCGGTGTTTTCTTCCGCGCTTGTATCCTGTTCGACAGTCGAATCACTGTTGACTGATGCGTATGTACCAGTCAAGATGACGGGAACTTCACCATAACCCAGATAACCGCTAATCAGGCTGCCGGAATTTTCGACTAGGTACTTGGTTTCTGTCATGTTCGGGAACAAGTAGATATCCTGAATCGTAGTGCCCTTCACATTAGCGCTGTCAAAGGTATCGTTGCACGCCGCAACAACACTATACCCGTCATAGTTCCAAGCCAGATAGAAGTTCTTGCCGCCAATTTCAACATCATAATCTGCATCTCGGAAATCTTCAAAGGTACGATACTGCTTGCTGGAATTGAAAGCGACAGAATCGTTGTTTGTCCAGTAGAGACCGGACGGATTGCCAAACAAACCATACAGGAAGTTGAACTGTTCCTCCGGCTCTCCGTCGGTCGGATAGCCGTCGAATTTGTCCGGAGTGACAGACGAATAATAGAGACCGTCAAGGAACGCATCGCCGATATTGATGCCATCATCATTGGCTGCACGACCGTCCAGCATCAAGGTCAGTGAACCGCCGTTATATCCAATCGGATAATAGTCACAGCCGTCATCCTTGCTGGCAGTGTGAATGGAAAAATCACTGATTTCCTTTTCTACGCCTTCGCCTGTGGATTCTGCATTGATTTCACCAATGACTGTATCACCGTTTTCAAGTTCGTTCAATTTCAGATATCCCTTTACAGGCAAATCCCGTACATCCTGTAATGCAACGTCCGTGATATCCAGTGTCTTGCCGGTATCAACGCTGCGCAGCGAATAGAACTTGCTGCCGTCATCGTAAGACAAAGGACTCTGCCCCATCGGAATACCGTCCGGCCAGGTAGTGTCAGGATTGTCCAGCGTGCCGGGCGTGAAATCCGGGAGATTCGACAACAAAGACCAGGCATTGATGGGTTCCGGGGTCGGTTCTGCTGTCGGTTCCGGCGTTGCTGTGACGGCAGCCTGTGCTGCTTCGGCGCTTGCCGCTGCGGCCGCCTGGTCTTTCCGTTCCTGAACCACAGCTGTGGCGCAGCCGGAAAGTGTCACGGCGAGTGCCATGGCAGCTGCGGTGATATTGATAATCTTTTTACTCATGCGCGTTTTGCCTCCTTATGTTTGCGGTTTTGCCTAATGCCGAGGAGTGAGAGACCCACCACGCCGATAAGCAAAGTGAGGAGTCCAAGTCCAAAAGTAAAGGCAATATATTGAATTACGTCGATGAGTTTAAGCCATTTTGCGACTGCAGCGCCTAAAACAATCAACAGGCCAAAGCAGCCGGTCAGATAAATGAGCAAGCCAAACTGTGCAGTTCTACTGAAAATCGATTCGAGTGTTTTCATATCTATAGCCGTAAGGCTTAGGTGGGGAGGAATGCGCTTCGAAAAGACTAAGATACAGCATTTCCTGCTTACCTCCTTTCAACATTTGGGTATTTATTATTTTTGGTGGAATTTCTTACGAAAATTGGTGGTCTACTAATTTATGTAAATACAATCCCTTCGTTTTTGGCAACAAACTTACATTTACCAGATGAATACGAATTGCCGTTTGTGTCGTAATATCCATCCGCTTTACCGTTGTGTGAGCCGCTGGTTCCTTGAATCACATGAGTATGCTTGCCAACAAGAAACACACAGCCGGGAAAGTTGCGTTTTGGATTTCGATATTCCGGATGATGCTCCTTTACCTTGAGTTTGCAAACATCATCTGGTTGGCATTGACGGAACTCTTCCAAACTGTCAGTCGTCTGCTCAGTAGCTTTATGCCGATTTGTAGCAACTGACTTGCCATTGAGCGTGTACACGCGGCTCATATTTTCTTTGTGCTATCGTGACGACGAAATTGTTTAAGCTCATATGGTACGCGGTTGTTGATGTCACTATCACAAACATCATTCGGTAAAACGGAGCAGGCAATGCAATAGGCATCGAGCCAGTGGTCTTTGCTAACACCATGCGCTGCACGATAGTCGTAGGTACTTTTGCCATTGGTCGCAAAGAAATGCTTCGAGAAAAGAGAACTCAACTCTTTCGTCAGTGCCGGAATAATTTGATTCAACACACTCAAAGCACCGTATTTTTTGTTGAGTCCGGTTTTCTTTTTGGCGAGTTTCTTTTGCCATGTGGTATCCTTATGTACAAGGTCGTGGTGTTTTGCGCATAAGCCAACGATGTTCCCAATAGTATTGCTGCCATTTTTATGCTGAGGCACCACATGGTGGTAATGGTCAATCGGTTTTTTGCAAAACAGGCAATGGTGCTCCTGCATTTCAGAGACGGCTTCTTCAAAGCTTGCTTTTTGATAGAGCGGACCTTGCTGATATTGCCATTTCTGAATGTTAGGATTATCCAACTGCATAAACGCAAATTTATTAACCTCAAGCACAACATCACTGATAGGAAGAAACTTCTGAATTTTCTTCACCAAGTTAATGTGTGTCTACAGCAACTGATTTGCGGTAGGTGTGAGCCAGCCTTCCGGTCTTACACGATTACTAAACTTTGCTTCTTTGTTTTTGATGCCGATGCAAAGAACTTCTTTCTCACAGCCGGGAAGGTGCCGTTTGATGACACCAATCTCCTTTGCACGTTTGCTGACGCTGCCGTTTTGAGCAGTTGTTTGTTTTACGCACTTTTTAGAAATGGTGCCATTTGCTTTGGCTCTCCGTTGACGGCGGCATCGTCTGCCATTGGTGCGTCTTGCACGGCGAGAGTCTTTGCGCTTTTTCATCAGTTTCGGAATTTCCTTGTTGCGGGTTTCCAAATGCGCAGTAAAGACTGCTGTGCCGTCCGTTTTAACAACAGCAACACCGATATTAGTTCTGCCGGGGTCGATACCCAAGTAGAGAGGCTGCACTACATCATCGGTTTCATACAACAGTTGAATGGTAAACGGTTTTGTTCTCACGACTCGCGCCTTTTGCTCTTTAAGCAGATGACGCACATGTCCACCGCGAGTCGTAGGCATTAAAGGTTTACCGTCTTTGTTGAGCACATATACAGTGGACATATACGTCACCTCCTTTACGATAAGTCTCTCCTGCCGAAGCAGGAGGTTGTGTTTCCCTTGGCTGGGTGTTTGCTGCGAGTAGTATTACACGAGGTAATACCACTCTTGCGGAGCTGTCAACTGGGAAAATCGACAAGCGCAACAAACATCCATGTGCCTGTGATACTTATGAAATTAAGTGATTTTATTCAAACCACCAAATTTCGTAAATACCCCAACATTTAAATGATTTGTATACATATCAACGGCTTGCGCCATTGATACATACACTGCCCGCAGAGCCCGACACTTGTGGAGCATATCGGGGTGCCTATATTATGAAGATGATTGCTCATCAAATGCATAACGGAGTTTGCGGCAACCGAAGTTGCCGTTCACCGAGGCTAATCAACTGGGCTTACGGGTTGCCCCGCAAGCCCAGTCTATAACCGGTGAACCGGTTTAGGCGGGGTTGTTGACGAGAAACTCCTTTCTACAAATTTCATGGTATGCAATTCGCAAGAACCTGCAATAGGAAAACAAAAAAAAGCTGCCCAGCCGAAGCTGGACAGCTTGTGTGTTGTAGTATTTTAGCGTTTGTTGTCTCTCTCTTGTCTCCTGCGTTCGCGCTCCTCATACTCTTTTTTCTGATACTTGAGTCGTTCATTCAGCAGGAAGGAGTTTTCATCGCGAGTCATTTGCAGTTTTACCTCGTACCAGCAGCCGTAAAGAAAGGCTGCCAGAATGCAGAAGCCAACGATTTTGACTAAGAGGTTGAAAAGAACGTTCACAATAACCGGGAAAATATAACCGATGGCTTTGGCGATAAGCAGGATGAGCCCACCGAAGACAACGATTTTTGCGATTGTCTGAACAACGGGCGGGAAATCGCCCAGGACTTTGGAAATGGTATCGTTAATTTTGGTGATGATATTAGTGTTTTTGCCACCGTTGTTATTATTTTCTGCCATGTCGGTTCCTCCTTTTTGTGCCAATTATAGCATATATCTGTACAAAACGCTATATCCCACATGAGGAATCTCGATGTTTGAGCAATAGCTCAACAAAAAAATGCCGCCACCCTTTCGGATGACGGCAAGTGATGTTATTTCTTCACGGGGATATTCTGGTCAAGAATAACATCGAAGTTGTAGTGCGGCATCTTAGATGCATCACCACCAGCAGCTTCGAGGGTCATGTAGAAGTCCTCGTCATTCATAGCCTGCACGAGAGTGTTCATCTCGTCGCAGGTATGTTTGAGCATAGGACCGCGCTTATTGCAGAACATCACAGCCGAAACAGGCTGAATGCCCTGTGCAACCATGCCATCCCAATGAGTCCGCAGCTCGGTTACAGACTTCAAAGTAGCAACGCCTCTCATGAAGTCATAAATCTTGCAGTGGGACTCGTCGATATGTTCAAGAACGTCGATACGAGTCCGGTTTGCGTACAGAGGGAACTGGAGTTCAACTTCATTCCCGGTGTCTGCAACCAGCCGATTTGCAAAATCCTGCGCATATTTCTCAAGAGTGAGAGGCTCGCTTTCGAGAGGCTTCACGTTTTCGGCAATAGCGTCGAAAATTTTACGCCATCCCTTGTCGCTCAGGTCGATATCCGACTTGTTGGCGAGGGTATTCAAGAACCCACGCGGCAGACCGGAAATATCAACAGCAACAACGCCGGTGAAAGCGTTGAAGGCCGGGTGACGAGCCTTGTCCCAGATGGTATCAAACTGAGCGGTGGCGATAACACGCTCGCCGAGCTGGATATCCAAGCCCTGCGTAAGCATGTTGTTCTGGTAGAAATGCTTCAAGTCATAGCCACCAGTAACAACACCTTTGGTCGCATCCGTATCCAGCTGACCACACTCAACCTTGACAGGAATCTCGTACCCATCATAGTCAACAGTGAAGTTCTTTTCCTTCTGCTTCTCCTTATACGGCTGGAAAATAGGCTTGACGAGCACATCGCACGTCTTGCCATTCGCCATATGGAAATCAGGAATCAGGATACGGGCGGGAGCAACGCCGGTAGCGTCAGGTGCCAAGTAATTGCGGTACTTGACACCAAAGTGCTCAGCCAGGCAGGTACGCAGCACGTTCAGGCTGGTGACCCGGCTCTCAGCGCAGCTGCCGTTCTTGGTCAGCATGGTGCCGGCGGTAGCCTTGTCCATCTCCACATAGATGATGGTAGAAGGAGCGCCAAGAGCCTTAAACTGCTCACGCATAACGACATCTGCCATAGGAATCTCTTTCTGCTCGGACATCGTCATGGTCGTGGCGAACGGGCCGTCAACGCGGTGATAGCTGTCCTCTCCAGGCTGCTTGGAAGCGATGAACCAGGGATACTTGTTGCGGGTGGCAACCAAAATGAAATTATTAAGGCCAACGCCATGGATGCACAGCGGGCCCTCATTGCTGTGGCCGTTGCCAAACTGTAGGTTTTCCGGCAGCTTTTCCTTAGACATACCATTGCCCCAGTCGGCAATAACCACACCGATTAGGTTTTTGGCATGGCCTTTCACAATCGCGACCAAGATGTTAATGGCATCTTTGCAATTAGAGATGGCATTATCAACCGGCTCACAAGCGGCATCGCTCATGGGTAACTTCTGGCGCGAAATAGCGTCAAAGTAATGGTTGGTGATGCCGACGTTGAAAGTGACGTTGTTATTCTTCTTAGCCATAATATAACCCCGTAACGTGGGGCTGCCGTGCTGCTCTCGAATTTATCTCCACAGCAATGTGAGCCCCATATATCGGGGATGTTATTATTCTTTTTTGTTGTTTGTTTTGCAGGAGCCGCTGGCGATATCAGAAATCGCTTCTTTGACAGCTCCGAAAACGTCAGCTGATTTCAGAAAGTCTTCGGCCAATCCTTTGATGTGGCTGTAATTTTTGAAGACTTTCTTGACAAGAAATGCGCCAGCGATTGATACTACTGCCAAAAGCAGCAGAAATTTCGCGGCATCGGTCAGTTTCACTTGCTCCAGCAGGAGCGCGAGTATCACACCATCTTTGCTCAGCTAGGTCTTAATTAGACCGTGAACGAATGAACCATAGCTAACTGCAAATTGCTTAGCTTTGGTTTCGTGGTTGCTGATAATGGTGTCTACTCGCTAAATTATGTTTCGAATCATGATAATGTCCTCCTTAAAGGTTTGTAATTGTTATACGGTATATAAATACGCTCTTAACGCGGCGTTCGCGTGCAGGAACATTTATATAAACACATTGACGCAGTGTATACGTGCCATGCTGATTAGCATGACAATTCTATGTAATCAGCCTTTTCTTCGGCTGTCAGAAGTCCACATTCCGTGGGATAAATCTATATAAAACGCAGAAAGTCTGCGGGAATCCTCAAAAAGAAAAAGGACAGAAACCCAATATGGGCATCTGTCCTTCTTCCAGGAGGTATATGAACTATGGCAAATCAATGATATCTCTGTTACATTATCTATTCTATGGGTATCGCACGTGCTGTCAACCCAAAATACCAAGTTTTTACGAAAATAATATATACGGCACATCGTACAATTTAGAAGACCGGATATTTAGTTTCCTGAAATGGTGCAGGCAAAAGACACCGTGCCGCTCCAATCACCGGAAGTGAGATTAGCTTTTACCGTATAGTTTGAGGTGATACTAGCCAAGGCATCGTCACGTTTCCATGTTGTTTTGGGTGTTTCCACTATTATCGGGAAATCGCAAAAAATGTCAAAAAGAAAAAGCCGTTCACCAAACGGTGAACGGCTTTCGTGACAATTTATACTGCGGCGAGAACTTCTTTCAAAGTCATTTTGTCAATGCCTGCAAATTCTACAGCGGCAGTAGCCCAAAAGAAATCGCTGGCGCGGCATTCGTCGTATATCGGGTCAAATTCGTTACATTCGGTTTTGATGTCGAAAAATTCTTCACGGGAGAATCGTTCACACGGAATCCCTGCATTCCTCTGTACGAAATCTTTAATTCCATCGGTCATAATGGAGCAGCCAATCTCAAGGGTGTCGTCCGAGAGACTATCCCCATATGTGTTATATGATAGACCATAGTGAGATACATAGGTTGCGCGGCTTGCACCAGTATATTCGCTCTCGAGAAATTCACTAACAGTCTGCTCCAAAGATACCTTTCCATCTTCGTACAATTCACCAGAATAATCATACGGGCAATCATTGCTGCGCCATTCATAATGAGTGGGAATGGGGTTCAGCATTGCTGCCAAACTCTCCAAAAGCTGCTCTCTAATTACATCCTTCTGAGCAAGAAAAAGCGAATTCACATATTCTGCGATTTCATCTTCATTCTGCTTGATATAGTCGATACATTGTTGCATGCTTTCGGTAACAGGAGCTTCATGTGATTTCATTATTGATGCCTTCTTTCTATTATTTTAGTGTACGCAATTCGCACATATTAGCAAAAGCCGCTCACCCTGTGAAGGGCAAGCGGCAAGAGGTTAAGATTTGATGTACAAGGACGTTCCCTTAAACGGATTCAAGAGACCGGGCTTATACTTAGTGTGGACATACTCTGCGATTTCAGCGTCCGGCATGGCGCTCAAGACATCAAGCCAACATTCAGCATTGATTGCCATGAGGCCACCCATGCCAAGAGCATTTTCACAGCGTTTGATGTCAGAGGCAAATGCGTCGTGAAAGTCACAGGACTCCGCAGCTTTTACGATGCGGTCGAAGTCATACATACCACAAGACCTCCTTACTGGCACATGGCCTTGAGGTCGTCCTCACTCAGAACGGGCACGCCCAGCGAATTTGCCTTATCCAGCTTGGAACCGGCAGCTTCACCGGCAACGAGATAGCTCGTCTTCTTAGAGACACTTCCGGAGACTTTGCCGCCATGCGCTTCGATATAAGTCTTGGCTTCATCGCGGCTCATGGAAGGCAGTGTACCGGTAATAACGAGTGTCTTGCCAGCGAGCGGCGCAGACTCATCATTGGCACCTGCCGGAGTATGGTAGTCAAGATTGACACCGGCATCATGCAAGGTATTGACTTCCTGCTTGAACTCAGCGCTGGAAAGCATCGCATCGAGCGCAGCATAGATAGCGTCAGAGAAACCGGGAATGTTGCACTCCTTGATGGTATCTACATTGAGCGTGGACAGTGTCAGAAGGTTGCCGTTCGTAGCCTTGCATTGAGTGAACAGCGCACGAGCAACATGACCGCCGATGAGACGGTAGCCAAGGCCCTTGAGGACGCGGTCGGCATTCTGCTCCTTGGACTTTTCGATGGCAGCAAGAACCTTCTTGGCAATCTTCGCGCCATACATGTTGGTCAGTTCACCTTCCTCCTCATAGAGCCAGTACAGGTCAACGGGGTTCTCAATGAACCGGCTGTCAACCAAGTCCTGAATCATCTGAGGGCCAAGTCCCTTGATGTCCATGCAGGGCTTCGAGGCAAAGTGAATGACACGATTCACGGTCTTTGCAGGGCAAGCGTCATTGGTGCAGTAGAGGTCCACAGAACCGTTGACCGGTGCGATAGGCGCACCGCAAACGGGGCAGACCTGCTTCGCCATGTCATAAGGCACAGCGTCTGTCGGGCGCTTTTCCAGCTCCACCATCGTGATTTTCGGGATGATGTCACCGGATTTGTGCAGGACAATCGTGTCACCGATACGGATATCCAAAGTCTTGATGAAGTTGGCGTTGTTGAGCGTTGCACGCTCCACACGAGTACCAGCAAGCTGGATAGGGTCAAAGACAGCAACAGGAGTGACGCGGCCAGTACGACCTGTCTGCAACTGAATGCTGCGCAAGACAGTTCCCTTTTCTTCGGCGGGATACTTGTATGCAATAGCCCATTTCGGGGTTTTGGTGCGCTCGCCCATCTTCTGGCGAATGCTCAGTTCATCGACTTTGATGACTGCGCCGTCAATCGGGTAATCGATATCATAGCGTTTTTCCTCAATGTCGTGAATGGCTGCCAAGATGCTATCAATGTCATTGCAATGAGCGTAATAGGTGGTCTTAAAACCGCAGATGTCACGCAGATAGTTCAGCTGGTCACAATGATACGGGCTGAACTGTGCTGCATCACCATTGTTGACGCTCTGAACATTGAAAACGAACACCTGCAGATTGCGTTCCCGTGCAATAGACGGGTCAGCCTGACGCAGAGAGCCAGCAGCGCAGTTGCGGGGATTCGCAAAGAGCTTCTTCCCCGCTTCCGCCTGCTTTGCATTGGCTGCTTCAAAGTCCTTTTCCGACATATAGCACTCGCCACGGAGTTCGATTTTGCCGATACCCTTGGGCAGCTCGATGCTGCGAGGCAGGCAAGTGAGGGCTGCGACATTGGCGGTCACATCCTCACCGACATGGCCGTCACCGCGCGTCGAAGCCTGGGTCAGATAGGCAAGACCATCGTCAGAACGTTCGTAGACAAGAGACAAGCTCAGACCGTCGATTTTGCGCTCCACAGAGAAGGTCACATCGGAGTATTCAGCTTTCACCGAATCCACAAAGCTGCGGACCTCATCATCGGAAAACACATCAAGCAGAGAAAGCATCGGTACACGGTGTTCAACCGGAATACCGAGAACACGCTTGCCGCCAACAACCTGCGTAGGACTGTCAGCGGTCACGAACTCAGGATGTGCCGCTTCGATATCACGAATCTCGTGCATCACGGAATCGTATTCCTCATCCGTTACAACCGGAGCATCCTGCTCATAGTAGGCGGCACTCCATTCTTTGGCTTTGGTGCAGAGATTATTATAATGTTCCTTGATGGAAGAAATAGACATGTTGTTAGACATAACATTTTACCTCACATATGTATTGTTTTGTTTTTTGTGAACCTCCCCACCTAAGCCTTACGGCTATAGACGGGGCGTGCGCTCTTCATAGTTCATCAAAGGGTAATGGTTTGAGATTCCGTTGTGGCCTGGCTGACATCTTCAATACCATCCACGAAAACTGTTGCTCTGATAAGGATACGGAAAGGAACGCCCTTTTGCCAGGTGGTGTTTGCACGGAGTTCATCCACCAGGCCAATCAGTGCCTGCATCTTGAGCATTTCGATGGTATAGCGAGTCGGAATCATGGTTCGGGTCGTCTCGAGATAAAAATGCCGATTTTTCTCATTGTATCCGAGAGAATCGTTCGTAACATCCATTTTTGCAACAACGGTGTAGTCGCTCTGCGGGACATCGTTGAACGGCGTGAGAGAATCATTGAGAATCTGCATGCGAGCGTCGAACTCTTTGATGATGCGAGCCTTCTCTTTCTCATAAATCTCGTTTGCCTGTCGAACCTGCTCCCGATAGCACTTCACGCACTCTTCTTTCGTGTAGAAGATGTTGACGGAAGTGCCGGAGCAGCAGCGATACCCGGTGTTGTCCAATGGGGCAATGACGGTTGAAGAAATCTTACCCCGATTTACCGGCCGAAAATAGACCGGAGAATAATAGATGGTTTTGCTCGTTTCTTTTGCGTCCGTTACAACAACCGGGGTAGGTTTGATGTTACGAATCGGCTTTTTGGTCGGGTCCGCATTTGCGCGATAATCGCAAATCCAGACCATTTTGCCGAGGACGCTTTCAAGGTTCTCAACATAATCGTACATGCCGAGGTCATTGGTCTGGCGCGTAGGATTCTTTTCTCCAGAGCCCTTAATCATCAGCTTGACGGCATTTTTAGCGAGGTATTCATTCAGCTTCATGGTATTTTCCTTTCTTTCAACGAGCGTTTGTGAGTACGGCAACAACCAGCTCCTCGTAGTCTTCGATGGCACAGTAGATGTCAGCGAAACCATAGGCGTGGCCACGGTCGTAGGCTTTTTGCCAGAGGATGGTTGCAGCCTTTTTGGAAATGCTGCGTTTCGTTTCGGCTTTGATGTCTTCCTGAATTTGAAGTTCGATAGCCTCCGAGATGTGTTCGATTTCTGCATTCTGCGCCTTCTTCAGCCGAGAGCATTCCGCATCCCAGGCTTTCTGTCGGCGAACGACCTCTTCCCTGTTCCAGCGCACCGATTTCTCTTCGTCGATGATTTCACCGTCTTTCGGGCGTTTAGAGTTGGGCCTTGTTGGTCTTTTCCAAGCAGTTTCGAGTCGGTTGCCAAGATTTGTCCATACGTTATCCATAGTTAAACTCCTTTTTTGTACGCAAAAAGGCGAACCTCCCGGTGTGGGAAGTCCGCCTTAAAGCGAAGTGTGAATTGTACGAGCACACAGTGTGCTTAGTAGATGGTATCTATCGTACAAGCTAAATTATACGGGTCTCGCACGAAAGCGCAAGATTATTCATTCATTGCTACAGTCACCAAACAGCAAATTATATGCTTTTTCGATTTCAGAATCAGACATGGCCTTCCCTTTTTCTTCAATGCTGTGCAGAATTAGAGTCTTGTCGCTCTCCTCATCCGGCACGAAGCCAAGAATCACATCCAGTTTGTTGCGATTTTCGTCCTGCGCAAGATACTCTTTGATTTCGGACCACTGCGCATCACGCTGGTTCAGAGCGTCAACGTTCTGGACACAGAACGGGTACTCACTTTGCGGCATAGCACCGGAAAGGTATTTGGTATCGTCGCAATACATCTTGATAAGCCGGACAATATAGTTCCGCTCTGCTTTGGTTCTTGAAGTCAGAATATTGTTTGTACTCTGGTATTTGTAGTTATTTCCAACAGCTTCCAACGACTCTGCAATCTGCCGGAAACTCAGCATTTCGTTTGTGGCCTTGTCATGCTGCGACACGGTGGAAGCATAGTATCCTTGTTCCGTTTCGTTTGCTTCTACCACGGCAGCGAGATTCGAGTCAATATGGATGAGCCGTTCACTGTTATCCCCTTGCGCACGAATTGTGTTGTTCACTTTCGCAATCCAACTGTCAGTTTCCGTAGCATCATCGCCCGCATAGAGGTAGGTTACAATATCCGGGTTAGTAGGGTTCGGAAGCTCCGCACAAGCCAAGGTCAGATTTCGCCCGTATTCTTTTGCCTGAAGGTACATGTTCGGATAATCGTCTTGTATTGTCTGAGCGATTGCCTCAACCTCGGCCTCGTCTTTTTCAATGACAAGGCCGACAGTGGCTACCTGCTCTTCAATGTTGAGCTGCTTCAAAATATCCTCAAGGTCGAATACAATAGCTTCCTTGTTGGTTGTATAGAATCGGATTTTCATAGATTTTCCTCCTGGCAACAATAAAAAAGGCAGGCCCTCGGTTGGAAGGTCTGCCAAAAAACAGTTTGAGAATTGCAAAAAGGTCATTGTGCGGCTTTGACAGCTACGTTTATCATTGTGTAGGCAATATCCAGGAGCCGAAACGCAAGAACTCCAAAAGATAATGCTACCAGCAAAAAGCAAAACACAAATTTTTGTTTGTTCTCACCCTGGAAATAGTACATTCCAAAGCAGGACGCGATGAGAACGCAGAGAAACACAACGACCCAAATAATATCAGCCATTGTCCTGATTTTGATTCTGCTGAGTCGGCGGGGTCTTGACTTCAGCAGGAGCATTCGGAGTCTGATACTGAACATTCTGGCTCGGCTCTTTGGGAGTTTCGGGGGCCTGGTACTGAACAGTACTGGGGTTGCTCTGCTGTTCGGCTTTCTTTTCCTCATATTTGGTCTTGAGCTGAGAATAGGAATAGCCATCCTGCGGGATACCGTGATACTCATAATGGCCGAAAGCAAGAATCATGTTGAACACCGGATTCAGAAGGCAAAGACCAATCGTGAAACCAATACCTTCACCGAACGCAACAGCTTTCTTGTAGTTGGTAATAGCACCGATGATGAGGGCAACAACCAGGAACAGATTGCCGAGCAGCGGGATGCCAGACAAAAGGCTCAGCAAGACCGGAATCAGAAACAACCAGCCGTTCCCCCAGTAAATGTTGAATTCGATGTAGTTGCTGTAGAACGGGACGATGGATGCCCAGCCAGGCTGCCCGGCCTTCTCAAAAATTTTCCAATTGGCGACGATTTTGAGCACAAAATACGCTACCACCAGAAGAATCACCGTATAGAGCATACCGCCCAAAAGATTCAATGCGCTGTAAGAATTGTACATTTTATATTCTCCTCTTCCGGCATATGAAGCCGGTTTATTCCTTCGTTTCGTTTTTTAGCTGCCGCTGCCGTTCTGCAAGTTCTTTGCCGCGTCTGACCAGTTCCGCATATTGCTCTTCAGTCAACTTGCGAGGCGGCTTGATTTTGACCCATTTCTTGGGCATATCTGCCTCCATACACCAGTCCTCATCCCGCGTGATTTTAACAGCATCAGGGTACTCTTTGGCAAGCTCTTTTAGCTGTTCCATACGAGCTTTGTTGCAGGTGTAGTAGGATGCTTTCTTCTCCGCATCATTGAATGTGATGATGGTTTCGCGTTCCCAGGGTCCATCAGATGCCTGCGTGGCCACTTTTTTATCGGGCATGATTTTTCTCACCTCAATCGAATAAAATTGCCGACATAGCAGGGCCTTCGCAGATATACCCGCTCGCCTCGGCCCATTTCGGCGTCATGAGCTTGCCATTTGTTTTCACAAGCACCATCTTCCGAGCAGAGGTATTCAGGAATTCCGCCGGAGCCCAGTTATTTCGCACAACGACGATAGCATTGTCGTCCGCGTTCTCAAGCATATGCTTCAGCTCTTTTACCGTCACCGTGTCACCTCCCGTTCAACACATCATCCAGTGCCTGCAAGAAAACTCTGGATTCCTCATTGATTCCGCCGCGACACAGAACTTTCGCAATATCATCAAATCCTACCAGGTACATATTTTCTTCACCCATATACCCTTGCGGCCAGGGAACCGCATAGTAGTTGTGCGGAAAAGAACTTGTGTCATAGCCGACCACAATATATTTCTGGTCTGCAACATTTTTTACCGTCAGGATAGTCCCAAGCGGTAACGCGTCTTTCATGGAATGAGTAGTTGCAGGCATGATTCTCTGAATTTTCAAAACAGCACCTCCCTGATTTTCATTTTATGAGAGTCGCACATTTGTGCAACAAAACTAAAAAACAAAAAAGCGGCCGCTCCAAAAGGAACGACCGCAAAGATACGAGTCAGATATTATTCATGGGAATCAGCTTTCCTGAAATCAGAAAGTTGATTCTCAGTGGAACACTGCACGAAAGGAATTCCCTTGCGCGGATTCACAAAAACGTCTGTGGTAGCAAACGCATTGCTAAAACTCATGTCACAGAAGACGACGTGAGAACTTTCGTCACCAGATGCACGGGGTGCAAAGCTGGTACATGCAAACCAATCCAATTCATCCTGCCCCTGTTCATCATAAAGATAAATGACGGGAGCCGGAATGTTGGGCGTCGGCATAGCCAGTGAGCCAACCTGCATTTCATTGACACAGAGGTCAATGGGCGGGTTCCCGTTCTGATAATCCCATTTGGGGTATGACTGAGCCCTGATGGTGGTGTCGCCATCATCTACCTCGATGCCAAGAGCAGCGATATCGAATGGAATACCGAGCTTTTCCTTGATTTCTTCCGGGGTGAAAGTTAGGAGCTTACCGTGTTCGCCTTGGATGTAGAGTTTCATGGCTTACTTTTCCTCCTTTTTCTTGTCGGCGTTCAGAATCTTTTCCAGAACGTCGTTATAAAAATCGTCAAGGAACAGACCGGTTTCTTCATCCGCTTCCGGAGCAGTGAAAACACCGTCTCCTTCAGCTGAATCCTGTACAGCGTCGAAGACACCGATTGCGCCCCGAAGTTCATCGGCCAGAAGGTCATAGCCGAGGTCCTTCACTTTTGCCGACAAGTCAATCAGCAGCATTTTCTGCCGAAAGAACTCGTTCATATCCAAGCCAATGTAGGGTTTTGCTGCGGTATTGCTTTTCTGAGACTTTACTTTGAAAATACCCCAGTCAAAATTGCTGTCTGCGCCGTACATATACCCGGATGCGAGGCAGAAACCTTCAGCAGCACTGTCCTCAACGTTGATACCGACTTCATAATCGCTGCCGGAATCTTCATCCAGGTTAATCGCAGAGCCTGTTGCCTTTTCGTACTCTGCCTCAATGTCAGCTTTCATGGCTGCCAGCAGGGCGTTGAAATCGGTGTTCTGGGAAAGCAGATTCATGTTTTCGCCTTCCTGGTTTTTAATGAGAATGTACATAGTATTTACCTCCTAACAATCAAATCATGCTATCAGACAATTTGTCGATAGCTGCCGTGATGGCTTCGTTTTCCATCTGAGCAATACGCTCAAACAGATGAGACCAGTCGATGGCATCATAGACACGCTTGACAAACGCATCATAGGTGCCACCGGCCTTCATCATTTCAATTTCAGACTCATAGCAGCCGGGCTCCTCAAGTATGAACTTGATATCGTCGGTTGGGTTGATTTGTATTGTTGCTTCGTACTCATTCATTTTGATTACTTCCTTTCTTTTATACGCAAAAAGGCGAACCACCCAAATGGGAAGTTCGCCTAAAGCGCATTGTTAAGTGTGCGAAGGGCAGGGTGCCTTTTCGATAACTGTTATCTATCGTATATTTTTGATTATAGGCCGTTCGCATAAATCCGCAACAAAAAACCGCCACCCAAATGGGCAGCGGTAATGAAAAATTAAATTTCAGCGCAGAACATCGCGAGTTTCTGCCACAGCAAATAGGTGCTGTATCTCATGCGTACCTTTTCAGGAACGCCAGTAACCAAACACCATTTGTGAGCAGTGGCTTTGATGCGGGGAATCTGCCTCTGTTCGGCTTCGGTAAACGTCTTGCTGTATAGTCTGCGACGGCGTCCGGAATTCCAAAAGGCTCCTTCCATCGTTTCGCAAATCAGAGCGTACGCCAAATAGCTTTGGGCTTCTTCGTGAGTCAATGTAACCATCGTTTTCATGGCTGTCACCCTGCCTTTCTCTCATTGCGAGCCATATGCAGCGCATAATCAAGCGCGTCAGGGTCATCGGCCAAGAATTTCGTTTTCTGAAGTGTACCAAGCTTGGGATGCTTCAGAATCGTATAGTTGCCATTGTTCTGGACAAGGGAACCTTTATCATAGACAAGCTCGACCTTTTCGGCAGGTACTGCGTAACGGCGAATGCGGTCACATTCATCCGCATAGTTGATGGGAGTGATATAGCCAACTGGATTTTGTCCTTCCATCCCTGTCACGGTGACCAGAAAAGCCTTAACGGTCCGGGCTTCTTCCTCTTCCTGCTCATCATAGTATTTGAACGTGATGAACATGGGAGTATCTTTCTTGTACGCATCTTCCTCAGGGCAGAGATACGTTCCACAAGAGCGGCAGAGCCAGAGCATCGATACGGGCTTTCCAGTTTCCTGCGCTTCTTTTGCATAGCGCTTAAAAATCTTTATGTCCAGCTTGAAATCCTCGGTGTAATGCTCAACCGTGCTTTTCACGATGAGTTTCAGAAAATTACAGATGGAAATAGCGGTCATAGTCATATTGGAAGTCATAATAAAAATCTCCTTTTTTAGTCAGCCATGACCTTGGAAACATTCATGTCATAGCGGTTAAATTTAGAAATATAGTCAAAAATGGTATTTACTTGAGCTTTTGTTGCGGTTTTGGTCTCATCCATATCGAGGAATGTATTGCCCATCGAAGGATTACGAATGGCAATCCAACCGCGTTTATATAGGAAATCGAGACCCTTGCCGCTCCAGTCATACGCCATATTGAGAACTTCATGGTCAGAAAGACCAAACGTTTCTCGATTGCGCATGATGATGCGGCCAGCCAGGGCAGCGTGCTCGCCAAACTCGCAGGCATACCAGGTGCCATCGGGAGCAATCAGACCATATTCGGTCAGCTGATGCTGAATGGGTCTATCACTGATATAGCTGTTGTACAGTCGCTGACGGCGTTCAACGGATGTGCCTTTCATGTTTGCTTCAATCCAAGAGGCAAGCTTGGTCCAAAAATCGGTTTTGTAGAATTCCGGGTTGGATTCCTGCTCAGGAAGCGGTTCGCCGTTGAATTCTGCCACAAGGTCAGGACGGTTGAGCAGCCACGCACCATTGTTAAAGGCATCGGGGTAACCCGCATCGCCAATAACATAGTCCTTGATGCTGTCATAGCTATAATCGATATAATGACGCTCTACATCCTTACAAAGCGTATCATAATCGAATGACATAGCGAAACGGTCGATGTACTTGAGTGGATGCACAATCATATCCTCACGAATCTGACTGACCAGCATCTTGTGTTGAAGCTCCTCAACCTTCTGCCCGAGGGAACGAACATGAACATTGTCATCGACAAGTTCAAACTCATTGACACCAACAAGTTTTTTCCGGCCTTCGATAATGTCCTGGCAAACATGCCTTTTTTCTTCCTCGTTGCCACCCATCATGCAGGAGAGCAGCAGCTCCTCACACTTTTTATACGGCTTGTCCATGTTCCAGAACCAGTCACGTGCAATGGCGGTGAGGAACTCACCATCCATACTGAAATGTAGTTGTTCACCCATGTTGGGTAACCTCCCCAATTGTTATGTGTTGTTCTCGACAAAGTCTTCGCATTTCTCGCTGGTCAAAACCACGCCGAAATAGGCAACACGCTTGACGGTGGTTTCCCACACGCGAACGGTGCGTGCCATTGGCTGAACGACCCAGGAATGACAGCGCCAGAGCCCGTCTTCGGAAAGAGCATAGCCCGTTGCAATAAAGCACCGGTCTTTGTTTTTATACCAAAGCCGTGCAGAATTGTAATGGCACTGGCAATCCTGGCCTTTCCTCATATAGCTGCTGCCATAAAAGAACCGGCCGCGTTTGAGGATTTTTGGGGCGTCTTCGTCAAATTCCGTCATGCAGACTTCATCCCCGCCAAATGTGAGGATTTTGTCATGCAGCTTCTTCATAGCATCGAGCGTTTGAGTATCGAAACCAGAAGAGGTGTTGTAAATCTGGCTTTTGGTAAGCCGCATTTTCCAATCCTCGTTCATCGGGTTCCAATGAATCGGCGCGGACATCTGGTCAGGAGTCGTAATAGGTTTCAGACTGTTCCAGCCTTTCGTGCTCATTCCAACCCCTCCTCACGAGAACGCAAGCAACTCAGAATCTTTGAGTGCAGTTGATAGCGATTATCGCCGCTTGGCACGGAGTTACCGAGGTTTTTGGATACGAGAAGTTCGTCGAACGCCTTCAAAATTTTAGAAGTAATGACCGGCTTTCCCTGCGCACTCATGTGACTCAGCCAGAACTCGACATCCTCAACGAGATGCCAATATTCCATGCCATACAACATCGCGCCGCTTTCGTTTGCTTTTCGGTCTTGCTCCTCGTCTGCATCGTCACACACAATATAGACACCGTTTTCGTCGAGATAGTTTTCGAAGACGTCGCAGATATCGGAGGCAACAGAACGGATATCGGAATTTGCCTTCACCTCAGGTTCAGGCTGGGCGGCTTCAACTTTGTACTCGATACTGTCGTGACGAAGTGACTCTTCGATGCCATCAAAAACGATGTCCGCGCAGTCGTTATCATCCCGACACGCTTCGAAAATGTTTTTGACGGATTCGATTGCCTCTTTGGAATCGGAGTTTCCCTCAACAGAGAACTCCAAAGGAACCAAGGCAACAACTTTGTATTTATTCTTCATGATTTTTTCTCCTTAGTTTAACAGGATGCCGCAGCATTTGTTCAAGGCAAGTACGCTTGCAGCGAGAACAGCAACCTTCTCAAAGGTAATGCTCTCCGCAATTGCACAGACGCTCATAACAATGAGCAGAACAGCTGCCACAGCAGATACTATTACTATCTGACTCTTGATGCCGGTTTTCATGAGCTTTTTCTCTTTCTGTTTATGCCCTTATCGGAGCATATCAATGATTTTTCCAACCAACTCATCATTGGTCACGAACTGATTACGTCCTTTTGCACCGAGCGATACAGAGGAGTAATCTTTCATACTGGCGGCATAGCGAACCAGGTTCTTGTCAGACAAGGGCTGATAGCAACTCTTTTCAGTGCTGACGTAAACGCACTTATTGTTGAGAACGTTCTGAATGTGGCCAGAGCAGCCAACACGCTTACCGTTGATGATGATGTTGTGTAGGTTATGGGTTAGCATAAGGTCTTTGCTTTCGGTTTCTTTTACCTTTAACTGGTTCAAGAGTTTTCGGGACAGATAAACGGTTGTTTTCATTGTGATTTCCTCCTAATTCAAATGAAGTATTTGTAAGCGGCAGTTAAGCGTTTGCGGTACAGGTCTAACGTGGTCAGCCCTCCTGCATAGACTTTGCGGGAAGAGATTATCACGTTGGTTCCTGCTTCCATATGGGAGAAGAACATCGAAAGGCAATCTTCCAGGCTGTCGCTTGTAGTAAGAGTTTCGTACACCGGATATGAGTATTTGGCGGCCTTGCTGTATGTGCTATTGAGCTCATACACGAAGAACATCACCTGTCCCGTAACGGTGTTGGTGTCATAGCCATTGCCATAACACCAGTTGAAAAGGTCTGTCTTTCGGCTATAAGTCCATTGCAGGAGTCCATAGCCGCCATCCGAAGGGTTTTCGGCTGAAGCGTTAAGACCACTCTCCATCGACATGCAGCCCATCACTGCGGCAGTACCGGCCTTGGAAAGGCCAGCGGACCGCAGAGCTGTGTAGATTTCAAGCTCATTGTCGTTGAGATTATCTGGGATTGTCTCGGGTTTCGGTTTGGCTTCTTCGATGGCTGCTTCTGCGGTCTCAATCCGTGGTTCCGGTTCTGCAGCATCGGAAGATTCGACCTCAGCAGTTGTAATTTCCTCCTGTGCTTCTTCGGAAGTTTCCGTTATCGGGAACGCTTTATCGAGCTCATTCACCGTTTCAATGGGAGTGGAAAAAGCGATAGGTTCGGTTTTGGGAGCTATGTTTTCCTCTGCGTGTGCAGGAACAGAAAGCATAAAACCCATGCAGGCGATGATGGTAAAAATACACATCACCGCGACGACAACCAGGACATGCTTGTTCCGAAAAATGCTGTTATTATTCTTTTCGACTTTCATTTTGTGACTCCTTTTTTGTGTCTTTTCCTTGTAGCGGAAGATTGTGATTTGAGATTTGTGGTTTGTTTTTAATTCCTCCTTTTTCTGTAAACAAAAAAGGCAGGCCCATCATGAAGATGAGTCTGCCTTGAATGAGAACAGAATTATGAATTGTACGAGCACGCGGCGTGCCAAGTAGATGTTATCTGTCGTACAACTTTAATACTATGGAATTCGCAAGGATGTGCAAGAGCTTTTGATGTGCTTCTTTTTCAGGCTTCGTTAAGCCATTTCTGAGTGATATCCATGATTTGATTCTGAAATTCCGGGTCCGGCAAGGTTTTGCTGTCTGCCCAAATTGAGTTACGGACGATTGGGTAATTGTATACAACGCCGTCAACGATATAGGGCCAAAGCACCACTTCGCCGCCCACAAGCCAAAGTTTCTGGATTTTGACGGGTTTCTCGTATCTTGTGAGCCAGCATTCACTGGTCACGACAGAATCCGCCACATATTTCTGTGTTTCTTCCTCGGTCAAGAGATTCGGGTCTTCGTCCTTGATGTTGTACATTCGGACAATGAACGGTAACGGCATGTCCTTGGAGTATTTTTTGTTCTGACGCAGCTCAGCGAGCAGGAATTTTGAGACAAAATGCGCAATGCCGATGCTGGTCAGGCAGTCGTCAAGGGTATGCCCAAGACAAATTCTTGGGATTTCCTGGTCCTCCCCTTTCATCCGATTCGTAGGTATCTGTGGAATGACATCGTCCGGCAGGCATCCGGTGTCTGCCATGATATGATAAAGAATCACGGTTATTTCCTCCTGAAATAAAAAATAGCAGGCCCTCAAGAATTGAGAGTCTGCTTTGTTTGCACGATTTATTCTATCGTGCAGTAGATGTTTTGCTTGGTCCGCACATGCAGCCAGCCCCAACAGGCATCGTTCAGAACGTCTTGTCGTTGGGAACTTGCAGATACATCCAGGACTGTGGTGCTCGCTTAACGCCAAGCTCTCGCAGTGACATATCCATAGATTGGATGTCAGAGACGTTCCAACCATATAGAGTGCCAGACTTATTGCCGTATGCAATCAGCTCGTTTGCGGTAAGGCAGCTATCCTTGACGAATCGAGCGGTCTTTTCGGTTACTTTTGTGCCAATAGCATATGCCGGGAGTTCACGCAGACAGTCGAGCGTATCGATGTCTCGGCAAACAAATGCAGCAGTTACTTTTCCGGCACCACCATCAGCTTTTGTCTCGTAGCAAAACACCACAAAAGGATAGCTGATTTCCCACGGCATGGTTTTTCGGACCTCAATGGTCTTTTCTCCGCTCAGAATCTTTTCAAGCCATTGCTTTTTGATGCTGAGAAGCACCGCTTTGCTTGAATTGGTTTCGAGAGCATTATTGATATTTGGATTAAGCATTGTCATGCTCCTTTCACGTTTCTTACAATAGCCGCATCGGCTTCGTTTTTGCTGTTGGTAAGAACCAAGGCCGGTTCAATCCAACGGACTCCGAGTCTTGTGCGGCCTTCCCCGACCCAGTAATGATGCCAGTGAGCGCGGCGCACATAAGGGCGAACGCTGTGACTGCTGCCACAATGGGAAAAGCTTTCGGCACAGGTTGCATTAGCAGAACGCATTTGCTGCTCAAAGCTTTTCCCGATAACGTAACCGACATCAAAAACAAAAATAGCGGCAGAACAGCAATGCTGCCCTACCGCATGAGTAATGGGTTGTGATTCATTTGTTTTTTTGGGAACGTTACCATTTATGGAACGGGTTCAAAAGTCCGGGACGGTATTCGTTATCGACATACATCTTGATGTCGTTATCGTCCAGGGCATCCAAAATGTTCATCCAGCATTCCGCTTCGACGTGCATCTCGCCGTCCATTTTCAAGGCCCTGTCGCACTGAACTAAGTCTGCGCGAAAAGAATTCACATAGAAGCAATCTTTTGCGGCAGCCGCGAACCTGGTAAAGCTGTTCTTGGTATTTGTGGTCATAGTATTCATCCTTTCTGAAATATTTTCGTTTCTAATCAATACATACAAAAAAAGAAGCAGGCCCTCAAAAGAGAGTCTGCTTACTTGTGCATGACAGATTGTTAATTTAATGTTCAATTAGGAGGTAAGTGATGGTATCTGTTATGCAATTATTATTTTAGGCGGTTCGCACATTTATGCAAGTGGCTTTTTTAGCTTCGTTTGTTTTTGGCATCGCGTTGGTCCAGCCCTTAGATTTGTGTTTTTCAGGGGCATCATCAATCATGGCAAGGATACCCGCGACTTCAGTCGTGGGAGGATTTGCCCATTCACTTCCTTTCGATTAAATAGTTTGTTGCAGGCTCTAATAGTCGCAGTTTTTTAAATGAAATGCTATTCGTAATGGTTGTACCATCGAGTTTTCTTAAAGCGAAATATCCCGATGTCCTGCGTCCCGAAATAAAACATTCCTGCCCGTTATAGAGCACCTTATCCCAGAGGCGAAAGCCTTTAACGATATAGGGCGCTTGATTGGCTTTTCGAATTCCATATTTCAGGATTTTCGCTTTATGGATTTGCCTATTATGGTGGCGGATTGCTTTCGTGCGGTAACAAATGCTGCAAGGTTCAGCCAGCGGATGCTTACTTATACAGCGAGCATCGTTAACGTGACTTTTCTTTATGTCGTTTTGCTCACGCAGCAACTTGGTTATATAGCCATATGTGTTCTGTACTGGAATATGAAGTTCGTTGCGTAGGCGTGTCAGTAGTGTGTTACGCATGATACCCATAAAAGCCGCATCGCGAAGCGTTTTACCACATTTTTTGCCGTCAAGTGTTATCTTCCCTTTATGGAGGTTGTTGTGGCAAGTGGTACACAAAGTGATAAGGTTGCTTGGAGCGTTACCACCAACCTTACGGCTTTCAAGGTGATGTACATGCAGCTTGACGGCTTTCTTTGCGGTGGTATGAGCACCGCAGCATTGGCATGTATAGTTATCACGCTTCAAAACATACTGGCGTACATTGTATTCGTCGTACATCTCACCGAGTTGGTAGTCAGTTCCAACTGGAAGCGGCTTTCCGGCAAGCATCGCCTTTAAGCGCTGCGTATCAAACTCTGCGGTTTCTACTCTTACAAGAGTGACAGGTAAAATTCGACAGATGCGCTTAATAACAGTAATGTGCTCTTGGATTTTTACTTCCACAGAAGGCGCAAGCCAACCCTTATGTTTGCTGTGTACACGGTTATTGAATCTTGGCGCACGGTAACGAGTTTTGCGATTTCGCCTTGAACGGCGGTTCTGTCTGCGCGTAGATAGCAATTCTACTACATCGTTGCGGGGAGTGAACTCTTCACTGTATAGTTCTCGCTTTTCAGTAGATGCAGAAAGACCCACGTGCTTGCTACCGGCGTCAACGCCTAAAGTGATAGGCTGTTTGTATCCCGCACTTCCATGCAGAAGTTTGATGGTGAACGGCGTGCGTTTTACAACGCAAGCTTTTTGCTGTTTCAACAAGATGCGAGCCTTTCCGGGTGAGCAAGGCATCAAGGGCTCGCCGCGCTTGTTAAGTACATACGCATATTGCATGATGCTATGCTCCTTTCGATAAAATTGCAGCTAAAAGGAAGCTGCTCACTCCTCCGAAGAGGGTAAAAATCCTTCCCCAAGGTCATAAGCGGTTTGATACAGCCACACCTGTCGGCTTTGCCTCAGCTTTACGTGATGTGTTGTCTTAGAGCGTGCAGTTAGGATTAACGCCGCACGGTAACTATCTATTCGCTTATAACGGAGTGCTCGAAACACTTAGGGTAGTCAACATATCCTTTCGGACATTTCTAAAGCGTAGACTCGCTGATGCAAGCCCGCGACTTTAGTCGTGGGTTATTGACGACAAAATCCCTATATGGCAGCCGCATCATGATATCGGAATAAATCGGTGCGTCCTCAGTCTCGGCTAATGTTCTGAGAAATTCCGGAGCGAAATTGTACACGGTTTTTGCTGCACGCCAATAGTTTGCGACGTATGCCATCGAAAATTGTGCGGCAAGTTCCCCATCCATCGCATCGGCGGCAATCTGACCGTTTTGGATAAGGCGGTGCCCAAGTGGAATAAATTCTTTCACATAATAGTCATAGCCCTTATCCAGCAGCTTGTTGGCCCCAGAATTCAAAAGAAACTGACTGCTCTGCTCGGCATACCAAAGAGCGCTGTTCACAATTATATTGTCCACAATGATACCTCACTGCCAATACAGTTTTATTGTTCCGTCAGCAAAAAGAATCTGGCTGTACTCCTCGCCGTCAAGGACAATGCAGCGGTCCTCTCCGTGCTTGTGAGCGCCGGTACAATACACAGTTTTGTTATTGATAGCCGGGATGGACGGTGCTTTTGCCAAAACCAGCTGACCGCGCATGGCGCAGATGTCGAGAAAAGAAATAATGTGGTCGCCCACCCTGGAAAACCTCCAATCTTGTTCACAGTGCTTTGATTTGGAAAGAGCCCTCGACATGCGGCAGCGGCTCGTTTGTCACTTTCAGAACGGAGCTATCTCGTTTCTCTGTCGTATATCGAATGGTTTTAAGAATCTCGTATGCCAGCTTGCTGTTGTAGGCAAGCCCTGCGTTGGAAATACCGAAGTTTCCGTTCCAGCCAATTCCCATCCTTTTGAGCTGCGGAATTAGAAGGTCACGGGCTTCGATGACGCCTGTTCCGTTCCAGCGTGCATCATGATACGCCTGAAAGTGCTGTTCATCGTTACCAGAAATATCGAGGGCTTCATAAATGACACCAAATTGACCCATTAGAATGCGAGAGTATGTATCCAACGCATTGGCAACGACTTTCCAGGAAGGAGTATCTAAGCCGATACTGTATTTATACGGAGCATCCTTTTCCGGCAGTTCCCGTGCATGATGCAGCATATCTTCCAGTATTTCGCTGCACTTGTCGGAATAGCTTTTAACAGGAGCCGTTACGTTGATAGCCGTCAGAGTAGCACAAGCACTTGCAATGTCTGCCTCGCTTGCTCCATAAGCCTCTCCAACCTCTTTGCAGATAGAGGAAAAATCGTTGCTATAAAACGTTATCATGATGGCAAGAGCGTGCAGGATGAAAGAGTACTGCTTGCTCGTGAAATCAATGTACATACGGTAAAAATCCTTTCATTTTCTACACTTTAATTATACCGCGATTCGCAATTTCTCACAACGGAAAGCGCTAAATGGTAACAGTTTATACACATTCTTTTGCAATTGACATTCTCCCCCGCCTAAGCCCAACGGCTATAGACGGGGTACTCTGCCTTCAAATTTCATAGATGAATCAGTGGCAAATGAAGGCACTTTTGCTTCCTGGACAATTTTGTTGCTTTGCTGTATGATTAAAGTACAACAATTAGGGCAATACAAAAATCGATAACGGCGAGGTACTGACAAATGGACGCGACAATGCAGACGGTTCTCCGGCTCCATGAGCAAGGTATACCTAGAAGAACCATTGCCAAACGTGCAGGCATCTCATTGCAGAAAGTGCGCAAAATACTGATTACAGCCGGGGCATGGTCAGATGAAACATCAGAAAAAATCGGGAAGCTGCGTGCGAACGGTATGTCAGTTCCTGAAATTGCAGAAGAATTGGGTGTAAAAACCAATACTGTTTGGAGCTATTTGCCATACAGCAAAGGCATGTATAATCAAGAATATCCGACCATTAACGCCATTCGAGTCCGAAATTCGAAGCGAAAAGCAAAAGAAAAAGCCCTCACCTGCACGGATACCGCACAGAATGAGGGCAGTGGCGCTTGCTGAAGGATTCGAACCTTCGGACAGTCTCCCATCGTCGGTTTTCTGGACCGATTTCATCAACCACTCGAACAAGCAAGCAGATGGCGCAGAGGGTGAGATTCGAACTCACATGCCGCGATTTCCGCGACGGCAGCTTAGCAAGCTGCTGCCCTACCGTTAGGCGACCTCTGCATAATGCACCTTTTTCACATAGGTGCTTGTATGACCCCTGGCAGACTCGAACTGCCGACTCCAGCTTGAGAGGCTGGCGACTTGGACCAACTTGTCGAAGGGGCCATATGGTGTGCCGGGCTGGATTCGAACCAGCGAACCGAAACGGAGCGGTTTTACAGACCGCCTGCTTTAACCTCTTGCATACCGACACATATGGTGCTCCCGGCTGGAATCGAACCAGCGACACGCGGTTCTTCAGACCGCTGCTCTACCAACTGAGCTACAGAAGCATGGTGACCCGTGTGGGTTTCGAACCCACAATAACCTCCGCCTTGAAAGGGCGGCAACTCTACCAATTCGTCCAACGGGCCATATATAGCCGCAATCCTGCGGCGAGGGTTTATGCGATGACAAGGATGTCATCTATCTTGGTATCCAGCATTGCTGCTAATATCACAAGGTTATCGATGGTGGGAAGCGCTGTTCCGGCTTGCCATTTAGCAACCGCCTGCGGAGACACACCGAGCATGTCTGCCACATCCTTCACCTTGATGCCTGCTGCCTTTCGTAGGGCCTTGATATTGGCACCTGTCTGCTGGATATCAATAGTAGGAACGTTCATTTTTCTTGCTGCCTTTCTGTATTGCAGGCAACAAAAAAGCTGCCTGCCGAAATCTCGACAAGCAGCTATGACATGCAGTTATCGCTTAGAAGACGCACCGCATCTGTACATGGTCTGTTTTTGCCTGTCGATGAGTATGAGAAATAAAACTGCGTTCAAAGGACATGAACTCAGAATATTCGTAACTATACTCATACGACATGACATTAACAGTGTTGCACAGCATTTTGGGGTATCTCCTTTCGTTTCGTTCTGATATTATTATACCATGTTTTCGCAAGTTCGCAATCAACTTGTGGTTTAGTTTTTTGGTCTGTATACTCTCCAAAACAAAAAGCCGCCTCTTATGTGAGGACGGCTTTTTTTATTGTGGCAGGGGTAACACGACTCGAACATGCAACAAGCGGTTTTGGAGACCGCTGCTCTACCACTTGAGCTACACCCCTATATAGATACTCCAGCTGGGAGTCGAACCCAGAGTAAAACGGGACTTAAAGCCGCCGCGTTTGCCAGTTTCGCCACTGGAGCATATGGCGGGTTGTGCAGGATTCGAACCTGCGGCCCACGGATTAACGGTCTGTTGCTCTGCCAACTGAGCTAACAACCCATAAATGGCAGTTGTTGTACTGCCGGACATGGTACTCCCCGAGGGATTCGAACCCTCAAAACGGTGCGGTTTGAACGCACTGTGTCTGCCAATTTCACCAGAGGAGCTTATGGCGGGCGTAGCAGGATTTGAACCTGCGACAAACGGATTAACGGTCCGCCGCTCTGCCTACTGAGCTATACACCCACAAAAGTGGCAGATAATGCTCTGCCGGGCATGGTGCGCTCGCGGGAAATCGAATCCCGAACACCCCGATTAAAAGTCGGGTACTCTACCGATTGAGTTACGAGCACTTGTCGCGCATCTTCCGTGCCTTGCTTATGGGAACACAGCTTTGAAGAATCTCACTTCCGATGCGCATGAAAGTGAGCGTTGGCCGAGAATGGTCGAGTCGAACAACCGTTGTCAGGGTCAAAGCCTGATGCCTTACCGTTTGGCGAATCCTCGAATATACATTATGTATAATAGCATACACTTTAATAAGCCTGGCTGGAATTCACTCCAGCGGCATTAGAGTGACCTGATTCTGATTTTCTGCATCAAAAAAGCACCCATCAGGCGTTGTGCGTCTGACAGGTGCTCATATCGTGCAGAGTATGGAAAACAACCGATACTTGGATGATTTTATTCAACCATCACTGCACTATGATTTGCACAAACAGACAACACAAAACAGCCGAAGAGATTCCAATTGCTCCACAGCTTTTGCAATTTATTCTGTTTGTTCATCATAGCAGCAAACATCGTGCGGTTTTCCTTTCATCAAATTCAGCGTCTTAATTATACAATATGTAAAAGCCAAAGTCAAGGCTTTTCGTAAAAATAATGGCAGGCCCGCGCTCATTTTTTGACCGGTCTCAAAGCCACAATCCGCACTATCACATTCGAGAGCAGTACGTCCTCATACGAGCACAGTACGCCTAAAGCGTTAGCCATTCTGGACTCGTAGTCAGCCAAAGCCAGGTCGATGGGCGCGTTGATTTCTGCAGAACCATCCGTTGTTTCCAGAACGGGAGTCCTCGTGCTTTTCCTTTTGACGCTCCAGTTGTTTGCCAGCAAGTAGTCGTACAGTGCATACGGATTAACTGCGCTTATACCTTCTCTCGATGACAGTATCGTATATGCCCGCTTGTATTTTCTGGTTCTTTCCAAGTCCCTTTCAGTTGGAGTGTGAGGGAGCCTGGTTAAGTCCATATTGCTGCGCAGGTCCGAGAGCTTTACTTTGGCAGCAATAGAATTTTGCTGAATATGCCAAAGATATTCAGCATACGATATACCCTTGCTATGGGTCAACGCACTCACAGCGTCGGCAACCTCTTTTGGAAACCCCGTTCTGATGTCTTCTATTGTGACGGACGTATCTTCGACCGTATCATGCAGAAATGCCACGGCCTCGGCTATTGGGTCATCTTTTACGCCTTCTGCTACAACCGTAACGTGCGCTTTGAAGTAGTCCTGCCCAGCCTTGTCTTTTTGCCCGGCATGAGCCTTAACAGCACAAGCTCTGGCTTTGGCAACCATCTCGATGTCAGACTGTTTTGTCATGGCGTTTCCTCTTAATCTGCTTTTTCTCTAGTATACATAATCCTATTCGATATAGCAATCTGTTGCCTTGTATTGCTCACAAAAACAAAAAAGCCGGGAAGTCCCGGCAAACATGGCGGCCAGAGTGGGATTCGAACCCACGGACGTTTGCGGCGTCGCTGGTTTTCAAGACCAGTTCCTTAAACCACTCGGACATCTGACCATAAAAGGATGGGGCGGGACCGAAATCCCGCCCCACAGCAAGGAGAAAAACTATCGATTACCGTTAGTTAGAGGATGGCAAATTAGTGGATGCCCAGGGAAGCGGCATAAGCAGCTTCACGAGCGGCAACCTGTGCCTGCAGAGCAGCGATGGAAGCGGCATAAGCGGCTTCACGCTTTTCAGCAGCAGCCTGAGCTTCAGAGGTAGAAGCGTACTGGGGTTCATTGCCAGCCAGAGTGCCAGCATAACCCTTGACGCCATCAGCGCCCTTGACAGTCAGAACTTCGTGACCACAATGGTCACAGACGTAAACGTTACCCTTGCGGGTCCAGTTGTGATAGCCACAGCTGGTGCAGACGGTGTACTCATTGCCCCAGGTGCCATTGGCAATAGCGGCGGCAATTTCACCGTGCTCAGAGACTTCAACGTTCTTGCGAGGAGTGGTCGGAGTAGTGGTGGTAGTACCGTTGCCCTTGTTGGAGCCGGTAGAAGTGTTGTCCTTACCGGTGTTGTCCTTATCGGGGGCCACTACGTCGCCCTTGTCATCGGGAGTAGTGGTGCCGCTGTCGCCGGTATTGTCGCCCTTGTTGTCATCCTTGCCGTCATCGGGAGTGGATGCAGAAGTGGCTTTCAGGGTCAGGACGTTGTCGTGGATGTCGTCGCCCAGGTAGTAGAACAGGCGGTCATGGTTCAGGCTCTTGCTGGATGCGGTGTAAGTATCACCGGAATCCGTGGTCCAGGCTTCAACGCTCTGACCATCAACGCTGCCGGGGAAAGTGGCAGTGTCAGTTTCGGTCAGCACAGTGTTGCCGTCAATCTGATAGTTGATGGTGATGGAACGCGGATTACCTTCGGCCGCATAGCAGGAAGTGATGCCGTCAGCGGTGAACCACTGGTCAACTGCATCGTACGGCAGAGTGTCGCCGGGATAGTAGTTGTAGGTGTAGCCGCCGTGGCCCTGCAGGGTAATCCAGTAACCGTAGTCATACTGGCTTGCCGGGAACGTCATAGAGCCGCCCGGAGCCAGGTCCTGGGAAGAACCGTTGCTGAAAGAGAAATGATAGGTGTCGCCGGTGGCTGCGAATGCTGCGACAGGCAGACAAGTTGCCATCATACCGGCTGCTGCAATCCCTGCGATTGCTTTGATGATTTTCTGATTACTCATGTTGTGTACTCCTTTGCTTTTTTGATTTTTTCGTCTATTTATCTGCATTTATTCAGATACCGGTTTGAAAGAAATCAGCCGCAGCTTTGCTGCGTTGCCCACCATCTGCCACGTGGAGGCTTTCTCATGGATGGTTGACGAAGCAGATATGTGCTTCGCCAGTGTCGCAACCGTCTTCGCCACTCGACACAATTTCGGTTTGAATTTATCCCCGTAAAATCGCATGTCCATGCTGCGCGGAGAGGATAAAATTCTTCGTGGTATGGTTTCGGAGTTCCGCGCCTGATTGGCCGTACTACACGCAATGCAGTACAATACCCCAGATACCTTTGGCGAAAGGAAGCGAAAGGGTGTCTGGATGGAGAAGGGAGATGGCCTCGAACCATCGATACCCTGCTTTGCGGCAGGTGCTTTATCCAGCTAAGCTATCCCTCCATGATGGCGGGTCAAGCCCGCCAAATAACGTTACGCAAACTGGAAGTCGCCGTACTGAGTCACGGCGCGTTCCAGGCGCAGAGGAATGGTTTTTGTGCTCTTCTGAGTGATGTCCTCGCGTGCTACCTGAGCTTCACTCACGCCAGCCGCCTGCAGGACTTCATACAGATTGGAAGGACCAGTACCAGCATAACCGCAAGTCAAGCCATTAACCTGAAGCGTGAAGCCGTGCAGATGCGGTGCCAAACCGGGAACGAAATCGAGTTCAACAATGACCTCGTCGCTCTTGTCGTTTACACGATTGACCGAGATGGCGCGGACGTTCTGATTGCCAAACATTTCAATCAGCTTTTTGGCTGCTGCAGCGGTTTCTATGGTAGTCGTACCTTCAACATTGATAATTGCCTGTTCCATAAGTTTCATCTCCTTTCTATTATCGCTTCATTGGGTAATGGGGCTTGATGGCAGGTTCGAACTGCCGACCTGCGCGTTACGAATGCGCTGCTCTACCAACTGAGCTAATCGAGCACGATAGGGTGTTTTATGCTGGTCACCCCTTGAGCGAGAAGCCAACTCGCATCCAGCACCATTCGATAGCTGCATCGATGGATTCTGCTTTATACCCTTTCCGCTGTTTTCCGGTCTTATTCGCGACTAATACCGGGACTATTGGATACTATCAGGCACAGCACCTGTTTGTCTATTATTTTTGAGGCTGTCTCATCGACATTCGGACAGCGGACCACAAGTGGACCATGCTCACCAAGTTTAACGTCGTGGGTACGGTGACTGCGACGTGTGGAGCAAGTAGCGGGGGTCGAACCCGCGTCTCCGCCTTGGAGGGGCGGAGTATTAGCCGTTATACGATACCTGCATAAGATTGCGGGTGAACCCTCACTTAGCCCCGCCATGACATCCGTTTAGTAGGTCGTCATCCCCGGATGTCATCTTCACACCACCTGACAATCTTGCGAACCTCATCGTTGACGATACGCGAGAATCCAAGAAAGCGCTTGGGTGTTGGTCAACTTCAAATTTTGAGCCCTGTCGTTGATTCCCTGTCAAATCGGGTTAACGGTTGTCGTTGGGCTGTGTGTGAGACTGTGGCGAAACTTACCAGTTGCCGTGCAGCAATCTCGCCTTTACGGCTGTGTCGCGTCTGGATGCGCCCCGACTTGACGGGGATGCTCGTACGTTTGCATGCTTCTAAGACATTCGTCAGCAGCCGCAAGAGCCGCTGTCCGCCACCCGCCACGAGGAGGCCGTCTTAATGGGTGGCATGCTGTCCGCCAGATGTTGTGTATAGCATCGTATCATGTGACTTCGATACATCCAACGGATAGCGTCTGGAGCTGGAAATCGGACTTGAACCGATGACCGACTGATTACAAATCAGTTGCTCTACCAGCTGAGCTAAACCAGCAAATACAAACATTAGCCAGATGCCCGGAACACGGAAACATCTGTTGTCCACCGTCCGCCGCGTGGAGGCTGTTTGCTTGGACGGCTGGCGCGGAGTTACCCACGCCAAAGAAAGGAAGGATATTACTATGAAACGGATGATTTTCACGCTTCACCTGTGTCAGCTCAAATGAAGCCATGCGACCAAGATTGGGGAAAGGAAAACCTTGATGTCTCAGGAGCCGTTCCTCTTCCTGAGAACAATTGTATTATACCATATATGTGGTATCCGGTCAATGAAAAAACACAATATATAGTGTCTAAATTGTAAACAAACATTAAGATACCACTATATCTAGTGGTTGGGGCAAGCGCATCACAAATGCCTTGTGGTTCCGGCAGATTGCAGGAAATTCAGCAAATCTTTGGCCGAGCTGACCTGTGAAACCACTGCGCCGCTCTTTGCGTATAGGTCAGCAATGGAATCACCCTGTCCCCATTCGTCCCGTGGTTCGGCTTTCTTTTCAGTGACCTTCTCCTGCCGGAAACACCTCGTACACGCTGACATACAGCATCCCCGGCTTGTAGTCAGCGTACTCAACCAAGCGTTTTTGGTCGTATACTTTCACGTCAGAGTTATCGTCCGCTGTGAGCCAAAGATATTTCACATGTTCGGCATAGCGCGGGTCTTCGATACGATAGCTCTGCCCCTCTTTGATTTTCAAATGACGTGCATTTGCTTGGGCACGCGAAAACTCAACGAATGCGCCGTAGTCGCCAATCACGATTCGGTTATACCCGCTGGCAATGACCGTGCCGCTTCTGGTTTCGAGTTTGGTCGTATCGCCGGACATATTGCACCATTCTGGCAGAGCTTCTTTGAACTCTGCTCGCACATCCTTGAAAAAGGTACGCGGAATAGGCTTGTATTTGTATTCGCGGGCAAGCTGCTCTTGATATTTAAGCATCCGAGCGCCGGTTTCCGAGATTTTGTGCTTCATGATTAACTCATCCACTTCTTTTCCCACTGGTCGTATTCGGCAGCTTCCCGTTTCACGGTTCTACCGTCTATCTTATATATCGTGATACGTTGTGCATAGTTTGCTGCGTGCTTTTGCAGCTGTTGCAGGGCCTCTTCCTCAGAGTCCGTTTGCTTCATCCAGAACAACTTTCCCCTGCTCACCGTAGTCACCCGTATAGCTGCTTCGGATGATTCGTGCGGCACGGTCGTTCTCCTGCTCTTCGTAGGCTTTTACAATAAAATCGACGTAAGTTTTGAACTTCTGCTCGTCACCTTCACGATGCGCTTCAATGAGTTTCCCAATCGTGACAACGTTGATTTGGTTCATGCTTTTTTTCTCTCTTTCTACTACAATTATACTCTTCCGATAAACTGAAATGTGATTTCTTGACGATTGTTAGCGAAAAATTCATAATTTGAAAGGGCAAAAGCTGAACGTTGGAACGTCTGAATCAGGGCTTTCAACCTGGTATTTGATGACTCTTTTTTGTGCCCCTAAAGCCTTGTATGTCTGCTCAGCATTCACGCATAAGCCGTTGGCAAAGAAGAGAGTGGAACCATTGCGTTCACTGATATTTTCGGCAGAATACATTTTTGGCTTTCTGATTCCGGGGTCGAGATGGATTCCACCGCGCATCAGCTTTTCAGCATAGAACCAGACATCAACGCGGGAGAAAATGTAAAGCAGCTGCGTGGTTCTGAAATAATAGAGAATCTGGTCCGCACCACTCCTGTATACCCAGCCTGGGGTGTGCCATAAAGGGTCGATGCCATCCCGATACCGCCGCGCCACCCGTTGTTCGTTCAGAGCGTCAGGCACCATGGAGAAGTAGTCCACCGAGGTTTCCAGGTAGAAATTTCCGGTATTGTGACTGTCCACTTTCGCTTCCAGACCAAAGGTCTTGCCATTTTTCTTCCAGACGATGAAATCGGTATCTTTGTCTTGATATGATTTATCCTGAGTCACGTCATCGTAATGGCTAATGCCATGATTCACTTTGATAATCGGGTCGTTAAGGAATTTGCGAGCCAAGTCTTCTCCGAATTTTCCCTCATCGAGTTGCTTGGACATCTTAAACTGACGAGGGCTTTCTTCCCAGGCTATCATACTTTTACACGGCATCTGCCGAATTTTCAGGCAGCTGCGATACGATATGTGCAACGATACGTTCTGTACAGGCATTGACAACGGCGCTGGCCGTCCGCTGTTCACGCAGCGAATGGCAGAGTTCGTCGAGTTCGGATTCCGTGAAGGGATAGTCTGCCGAAGCAAGGAACTTCTTGCACAGTTCTTTCATGTCATCGTCGCCTAAAGGCTTGACGCGGTGTTTGAAAGTGAATCGGCGAATGAGGGCTTCGTCAAGGTTATCGACGCGGTTTGTAGTGCCAATGAGAATGACGTCATTCGGGAGCCGGTCAAGTTCCTGCATCAATGCGATGGTGACGCGGCTCATTTCAGCGACGTCATCACGGCCGCCACGGCACATTCCGATAGCATCAATTTCATCAACACAAAGAACGCAGGGCGTGCGCTTTGCGTAATCGAACACTCTGCCGATGTTCTGCTGTGTCCGGCCAAGAGCAGAATTGACAAGGCCAGAAAATTTCAGGAAAACAAACGGTAAATTTGCCTTGTGTGCAATGTAGCGGGCCAATTCAGTCTTACCAACACCAGGAAGGCCCGTCAAAAGCAAAGAGCAAGTATAGTGGATGCCAAGCTCCTTGATGGCTAAAGCTGCTTTTCTGGTGGCCAAGAGCTTGTTGATGACTGTTTCTTCCTCCTCGCGGAGCAGGAACCTGCTCTCAGGGAAATTCGTGGCATCCTCCGCAATCAAGAGGTTTTCCAGGTTGGCGGGCAGCTGAATCAGTTCCGGTTTCAGAAGATTCAACTTTCTGAGTTCGTTTTCTTTGAACCTGGCGTCCTTTTCGGGTACATTCTTTTCAAGCATGATTCGGCACTGAGTCTGCGCGTTTCGAATATCGCCATCCACCACAAATCGAATTAAATTACGTACGTCGTCTGTCATTTCATTTCCTCCTAAAAAAGAAATAGGCCGCCAAATGGCAGCCTGTTAATATGAGGTTATATTCTGATTTTTGTTTCTACTGCAAATAGTGTTTACCGTCGAAACAGAGAGATTATATTCAGTGGCAAGCGCCTGCACCTTCTCGCCTTCCCTGTGGCGTTTAGCAATCAGTGCATTACGTTCCGTGTTTTTTCGCGGACGGCCGCGTTTCTGTAAAATTCCAGCTCTGACATTTTCCTGATGAAAGGTTTCATAAATCGCCGTTTTAGAGATTCCGTATTCCTTGGCAATAGTGCTGACTGAGACCCCTCTTTCGATTTTGCTTCGAATATCGGAATTCCTTTGATTGGTCTTGTCTTTCAGCGCCTTGTGATAGTATTCCTGACAGGTTTTTCCAATTTGGCGCATGTCCTTGTAAAGAGTGGATTTTGAAATACCGTATTTCTCACAGATGTCTTTTGAGGACGTTCCTGCCTCATAATCCGCAAGAATCGCCTTGCGCCTTTCATCCAACTTTTTGGAATTTGTATGTAAATGCCCTGCAAGGACGGTACGGACACTGCTTCGAGACAAAAAGTATTTTTTGGCGATTTCCTTATCAGTCATTCCGGCTTTCGCATCTTGAATCATAGCTTCGTCGAGAGGTGCTCTTTTTGCTTTCTTTGCAAGATTCTTTTCTTTTGCTAGGTCTCTCACCATGGCATAGCAATAAGAGCTTGAAAAATACGTTTCCTTGGCGATTTCCTTGACAGTTTTGCCAGAAAGATACATTTCCCGGACTTTTTCTCGGTCTTCTTTGACCTGCTGCTTCGCAACATCTTTCTTTGATGCAGCCATGCAATTATTCCTCACTTTGACAACTTTTACTTTTCCCTGGGCCTGGATTATACCGCTTCATGGCGCGATATACACTTCCCTTTTTGAGCCCGTATTCTTCCGCAAGCTCTTTGACAGAAACGCCGTTTTTGTATTTCCTGACCATCTCGGCGTTTCTTTTCTTGCCGGTCTCGATACGGTTTTGGCTGTGGATTTGTCGGCCATTCTTTCCGTGCGCATGAAGAATCCGATAAAAGAGCGTTCCACTGATGCCGTATTTTTCCTGAAGCTCCGGAGATTTTGCGCCCATCTCATATTCATGAATCATCTGGGTTTGCCAGGCTTTCTTCTTTGCTTTTCTCTGCCGGGCCTGTTCTTCGTAAAAGTCCTTCAGACTATATCGGACAGTAGAAACACAGATTTGATACTTTTCGGCCAGCTGTTCCTGGGACATACCGTTCTCGGCATCCTCCAGCATCTTTTCATTTCGCGCCCTGACTTTGTCATGAGTTAGACACACGTGGGTAATCTTGTTAATCGGCATTTTCGCTATTCTCCTTAGCTCTGGCTTTTACGTTATACTGGTAAATCCCATTTTGATGAAGGATAAGATAACCTAGTGAAGGGCTGATATTTACCTCCCTGCTCAACTCGATAATCGATTTTTGAGGATTTTTTGTGTAAGCATCAAGAAAAGTTTGGTTCCGCATCTTTTTCTCTTTTTTGAGAGCCGTTTCAATATGATTGTATTTTTGGCTTTCGTACTCTCCGCTCGAATGCAAGATTGCATAAATACGCTGCATGGAAATGCCGTACATCTTGCCCAATTCTCTGGCCGTCATACCGCCTTTATACTGTTTAACAATTTGCTCATTTCGAGTGGTAAGTTTCTTCCTCTTTTTTTCAAAATAACGAGGCGGCTCCTGCGTACCTTTTAGAATCTTGTAGCACATCGTTTCTGAAAGATTATATTCCCCCGCGATTTCTAAAATCGGCTTTCCATTTTTGTAATCTTCGATGATGCTTTTGTTGCGGTTCATGCGTTCTTCTTTGTTTGACATAAAGCCTCCGATAAAAAGAAAGAGCAGGTTCAAAACTGAGCCCGCCCTAGCCTTTCGGTCGGATTTTGCCCGACCAACGATGTTTTTTGATGCCTTTCGTTCTATATTTTGTATTATATGCAATTCGCACAGATACACAATGTTTTTCTTTCTGGTAATTTATGGTAAGTATTGTGCAAAAAATAAGACCACTACCCTTTTCGGGGCAGTGGTCTCGATTGCTATTGCTTTTGAAAATCAATCCAGTAGTTTTCCGGCCTTGTATGAGTGGTACAAATAGCTCGGATTACAATAGTAAGTTGCAGTATTAAAATCTGAGATGTCATCGCTAATGAACGAGGAAAATACATCAATTACATCCTGGACACCAGGAGTGCTAGTACAGTCAAAGATGATGCGCTGGTACACTTTTCCGATATCTGTATAAGATGGAACCTTGTAGTGGCAGTTAGACACCGTATCATACGTTCCTTCCGGCACAGGAAAAAGCTCACAAATTTCATCGGCAGATTGCTCAAAGCTCTGGCAGTGAAACACATCCGCTGAGTCGAGAATTGCCTTGACTCCGTTTGTGCCAAGAGCAGAAACCACATCCTTGCGATGATTCTTCGTAACGCGGCCGATATATTCAATCAGGCTGCAGGTATAAAAGACATCGTTTTTGCTGTAGGTTGCAGTTTCAGTCATACTTCAATCGCCTCCTTAAAAGAGAGACATTTCAAAGCGACTTCCGTGTGAAAGCTGATTTGATGCGTGGGATGCTTGAATTTTGCCAACGCCCAAAAAGCTTCACGGCTAATATCACCGCTTAGAAAGTCGTTGACGTAGTTCCAAATGGTGTCATCCGCCATGGGTCCTTCCACAATATCATAGTCATGATGTTTGCCCGAGCGACATATAGCAATAAAATCAAGCCACTCATCACTCATTTCGGGGAATTTCTTAATATTTAGTATGGGAGATTCTGTATATTCAAACACGTTGACAATACCACGAGACCTGCCTTTTTTTGACCAGCGAGCGGCTTGTTCGTAGTTGTTAGTGCAATAGAATCCCCATGAAAAATCTTTGGCGTACCTTGTTTTTCTGGCCTCAGGGTTGCGGACTATTACATCGCTGCCATGATACAGAACCATTATTATCACTTCCTTGCATATATTATACTTGTTTTTATGTGTCAACACAATCATTTCGTATGATTTTGGTTCCTACGCTTTTTGCTGAAAGAACCCGAATCAAAGTTTCGTTCTGGGAGTATCAGCTGTTCGATTCACCCGGCAGCCACTGCTGAGGATAAGCGCGAAGCAGATTTTTCGGTACGCAGTCATTCAGAGCGGAGTTCTCAGCAAGCGCCATATCAATGATGTAGTAATCATTGCCGTTGCGCATTACATCGACGCTCCACTGCCCTGTCAACTCAATGCGAGGAATAACCTTCTTCAGCTCAGCCAGAACAGTTTGAACGCTTTCGTGGTAACGCTGGTTCAGAATGTCTTCATGCATCTTGTAGACAACATAATCATGGCGTTCCTGTGGGCTGCTGACTTTTTTGAATTCGTTCTTCATAACATCGCTGCGCCAATAAGGACTTGCGCCAAGGATTTCCTTTGTATCAAAATCCACAAACACGCGATATTCAGTGTGCAGCGGCAAACCGTTGTAGATGGTGGGGTTATTTTCTTTGTCCTTGATGTATTCTCTGACGACCCACTCGTTCGTGGTGTTCGCGCCGTAGAAGCAGCGATTGTTCAGAGGGGATGCCATCGAGCATGTCAGATGATTCAAAAACAAGAAATACTCGCCCATCTCATTGATTTCCTTCGGGTTATGGATATGAGCGTTGCGGAATTCGTATTTGGAAGAATACGTGCCCGTTTTGATAAAATAGTCTTCGTATCCATCAAGATGGAAGACTTTCTGGCAATAACGGTTCACGATTTCCTTTGTAACGGGATTCAACGTCTCGAAACCAAGGCGGGTAAGCTGCAGCATGGTGATAGGTACGCGAAGAATTTTTGTGTCCGGAACCTTGAAAAATGCGCTGCCGTACAATCCCTCTACCAGAGGAGGAAACCAGAAGCCCATAGAGTTGGGGTTCATCTCAAGCATCTGATAAGTGAAGTCATCAAGGTCGAGGATGTCAAGACCTTGACGGAACATGTTGTAGTAGAACATTTTTGTGCTGTCGTTCTTTGCATTCTTGTAGCCTGCGTAGTTTTGAAGCAGTTCCTTGTACGACGGCTCAGAAATGTCAATCTTCATCAACTTTCCGGTGAGCTGCGGACGGAGTTCTTCGGGGTAGCGTTTCAACTCCTCGTTTGTAACCTCTGTCATAAAGTCGCGGTTGGCAGAGTATGTCACATAATAGCCACTGCGTTCCGCGTTGTAGATGTACAGACGCGTTTCAAGCACCAGTTCTGTGACGATGCGGTCAATGAGCGAATTGAGTTCCGGTGGGAAGTAGACCTTTTTGTCGAGAATTGCTTTGACTGTAGCTGTATCCCACTGGAGCATATTTTCATGCAGCTCTCCGCTTTCAAGAACCTGTGTCTTATAGACCTCATCAAAGGTTTTGAGGGCATCAGGGTCAGTTTTGAGCATTGCTGCAAGCTCCTCATAGGAAAACGGCTTATCTTTCTTATCGGTTAAGATGGCGCTGATTTGTTCAAACATGTCTTTTGTTTCAGTCATTTGTGGTCTCCTTTTCTAAAAAAGCCACCGTTTCTGTAGGAAAACAGTGGCAATGTATAAGTGATATGGTTTAGCTTGCAATGTACAACTCGCTGTTGGAAATGTTCTCCAGCCAGTTTTTGTTCATTACATTACCAAAACGATATTTCTTCTGCGACTTGTAGGACCAATCGCAGCCGGAAACGACATCACCGATGGCGTTCAAGTACAGCTCGCCGCTGTAAAAGTCGATATCGCCGGTTTTGTTGAATTCGTATTCGAGCTTCATCTTAAAGGGCAATGCGAAAAATGTAACGCAACTTATGAAAAGAAAAATCCATTTCAATGCGCTAAAAGTTTCATTACTAAATTCTGCTAATTTCTCGAAAATATCCATTTTAATTTCTCCTTATTTATCCGACTTTGCCGCATTGCACTTCTTGCACAGCATCTGCAGGTTATTGTCTGTGGTATGCCCGCCCTTGCTCCAAGGAATGATGTGGTCACCTTCCATATCCTCAAAGGCATACTCGGTGTTGATGCCATTTGCAACGCACAAGGGGCACTTGTGGCCTTGCCGCTCATAGGCGCGAAGCTTCTGAGATTCAGTAAACGCACGAAGGGACAGATGCTTTTCGTCACGCCAAGTACGGTCAGAGAGGATAAACGGGATGATGCCTGCCTTCTTGGTTACGTCATCATCCAGCACGAGTTTTTTGATGTCAACGTCCAAAGCGTTGCTATTGTACTGCTTTGAATGATACTTGTTGTAGAGCAGTCCCCATGCCTGTGTATCAGTAATTCCCTTCCGCTTCGTCGGGAACAGCATTTTAGCCCAGTTGATGACAGACTGGAAGTAAAGCCAGAGGTCATTGGCATCCTCGTCATGCTGGTGAACCGCCATGTACATCTGCCCGGATTCCAGACCGTCACGGTCAGCAATCCAAGTCAGTGCTTTTTCCAGCAATTCCTGCCGAATCGGGTTGCCTTTCAGGTATCCGTCAGCCATTTTCGCAGCAACACAGTTGCGTTTCGAGAAGTAGTTCTTGGCATCGGCCAGCCACGGTCCTGTATAAGTAGCATTCAGCAGTTCCTGCGGAGTCAGAACCTCGCCAGCGATGTTGATGCGCTTAAACCATTCCAGCTTCTCTGCCTCAGTACCTTCGCAGACATAAACCGTCAGTTCATAGTCCAGAATTGCCTGCTTTTCTTCGTTGGTCAAGTTTTGGAAGAACTTGTCGTTGCCGTTGATTTTGACGGGGAAATCCTTGTTGATGTACTGGGCAATAGAGACGGTACGCTGCTGCCCATCAAGAACCTCGTATGTGTCAGCCCCGGTCTTAGACCAGTACATGACGTTCAGCGGAAATCCGTTCATTACGGAATCGATGACGGCTGCACGCTGCTTTTCCCCGTAAATGAACTCACGCTGGAAGGACGGGCGAATCGTAAGACGGTCATTGTAGCCAAATACACCGCCATCGCCATTGTCCTTGTAGTTCTCGACAAGGTCAGATACATTGATTTTTGTTTCTGTAATTTTCATAATTGTTTACGACCTTTCTTTTTTTGAGGCGTGCATTCTTTTTCAATCTGCTTACGGAGTCGGGCCTCTTGTTGCTCTCGTAATTTCCATAATGCATCTGACGGTGCAGCCGTGTCTGGTTTCACTTCGCCATCATCCTGATACCACCCAGCAGAATCATGCATTATATCGATGATATACGTTTGACACGCCCCGCCAATACTTTGTTCTGCGTGATATTGGAACACATTGATATTTTCAAGAAGACACCCACGAGTTAATGAAATAGCATTAGCGAGCGAAAGATTTTTATAGTCAATTCCGGAATTCATTATGGCATGTGCAACATCAGTAATGCCGTTATATGAGGCCCCATAAGAGCCCATTTCTGTCGATAAAACAATAGATGATTTGGCAGTGTCGATAGTATAAGTACAAGCCGTTCTCCCAAATTCTAAATACCCACTAATCTTAAATATTATGCAGCCGTTACCATTGACGCGGATGTATTCATTCAATATTTTTAACGGCAAATCATCAATAGTTGTTTTCTTTCCATATTTTTTCCGTATATCATATAAAAATTGCATTACGGTCAAACCTTCTCTTACTTTTGCATTACCGCAATGGCTTACAACGATACGATTTGGAAAAGGCACTATTTTTTCTGCGGTATCATCGTATTGAACATGTCCTTTACCATCCCTGCGAGTAGTGCGTGTATCAGCGCAGACAACAATGCCTTCAGGAACAATAGTATGTATAATCAGTGACATATCACATCATGCCCTTCCTTTGAATGAAAATGCGTTGATAAACCGAATGTAAGCATTCTCCATGCTTATTTGTACTGTAATCGCATTTGCCTTTTCCCGGAATTTTGGGAGAAATTTTATCTCTCAATGCGCCAGACCCAGAAGGAGAAATGCCGTCAGCCTTTAAGAATGTATACTTATCGTCGGAATAATTCTTTTCCACCCTACAAGGCGTATTATCGAACATGGAACCACCAACAATCTCAAACTCATCCGGGTTATACTTATCCATAAATGTAATCGGCACGCCCATAACGCCCTTGTAATCTACCGGAATGTCCGCAACCCTATCCACATTGATGGCCGCGTAGTTATCATAGTGGGGGTAGCGTTCATCTGCATCCGGCATAGGATTTCCGTCATTATCATAGTACCGCTGCCAAAGAATCAGTTTCTCGTGGCGCTTCTGGATGTCGAGGTTGGTGAACCATCTTGTTAGACCGTTGATTTTCTTGGTCATTCCATTTGGGGTATCAAACTCGGAAGGTGAGCTATAGCCAATCCACACTTTGTTTTCTTTCAGAAGTGGAAAAAACTCTTTGTATGTAATGGCGTTCTTATTCCCGATAATCAGGAACTTTTTGCCGTGCTGCATCAGTGTACCAACATACTCGCGAAATAAGCTGAACGGCTCATTGGTTACCACAATATCACACTCATCCAGCAAGTCGAGACATTCCTTGCTCCGGAAATCGCCGTTGCCTTCCAGCGGGGTTTTTACACCGACTTCCACATCATTATCATTCCCGCCCTCGTACTCCATCTTGTAGGTTGGTTCGGTACGGTCATAGTGCGTGGAAATCAGCTTCTTTAAGCCAAGTTCTGCAAAGTTCAGGTGAAAGTACCGCCAGAAAGCGGACCATGTCGGGTCGTCACAGTTGCAGAATACAACCTTGCCTGCGAAATGCTTTTTGTAGTGCCGCAGTTCTTCAGCAACATCCTCAATTCTGGTGTAGAACTCATCATTCTTCGCGTCCTTTGCCTTATGCAAATTATCGTTCTTTGCCATCTTTGTATCCTCCAAAAAACAAAACCCCCGATGCCGTAACATCGGAGGTGCCAAAATCAATTATTTATCGTTCAGAATTCCCAGCAACTCATCGAGGATGCCGATATAGTTGTCGTCATTGATATACTGGATGGTGTTAATCATGGCCGTTTTCAGTGCATTGATAGGTTCTCCGCGCATCGAGCCGGAAGTATCGACAGCGAACAAAGCTATTTCTTAGTCTGTGCGGGTGTATCCGTGGTCAGCTAACCATTTATGTACTTCATTCGTGACGTCCAATGTATCGATGGAATAGCTGTTAACTCCCAGTTTGCCATTGGAAAGATTCATGCCGATGTTATAAATGAGCTTGTGTCCTTTCATTTTGCCGATGGTCGTTGTGCTTCCTGCGGCGAATGTTTTGACTCCGACGCCGAGTTCCGAGTTATTCTCGTAGTCCAGCTCTTTGTAAGTAAAATTGTCTTGTACAAGAATCAGTTTTTTGAAAATCTGATGACTCTGCAAGATGCCATTATGAATGGAAAGGCAGTTTTGCCAATCGGCTTCAAAATCAATCCAGTTCCCGAATGTGGAAGCTGTCAATGGAGCATTCGGACTCTGGTTGATAGCTGCTGCCTCTTGAAGCAGCAGTTTCTTAGGTGTTTTGTATTCCGCTACCGGATAGTTAATTTCACCCTTGCACAGTATTTTCGCAAATGCTTTGACGGCAAGCTTACCAAAGATAACGCAGAAACATCCGCAGAAACCAAAAAATGCACCAAGCAGATAGAATACAAGTGTTGCTGTATGGATGCTTTCGGGGTCGTATCTCTGCGCTGATGCCTCCGAGATAACAAGGCCAATTGGAATCAGCAGCAAGATAATGCCGAAAATTATAAAGGCGATTCCCATTGTTACCCACATCCGACCCGTACCTGCCGGGGTCGCATATTTCAGTGCTCTTTTCCGTTCTTTCTCAGACGGAATCATCTTATCCTTTTTGGCTGCCATGATTTCCTCCTCCTTTTAATTGTGAAATCTGTTGTTGATTTTCTGAATCAGCCAAAGCTGAGCTGCTCCGAGTCAGTTGAAAAGAAAGCCGCCTTTTTCTTTGCCTGCTCTTTTGCACTCTTACTTATCGGTTTCTTCGTGCCGTCCAGATGATGCTTGCTCTTGTACGAATAGCCTTTCCAGGCAGCCTGATAGGAAAGGTAGCCATATCCGTTAGCATTGTCCAGGACCTTATCAGTAGCGGTCTCGACCACAACATAACGGGGCTGGTTGGGCTTTGAGAGTTCATCGCTTTTCACGACACGATAGCTCTTCTTCTCATCTGCGCAGTACTTGGAAAACGGTAATGCGGATTCCTTTTTGGGCTTGGATTTTGCCTTGGCGCTTTCGATGCTTCCCTCAACGGAATCCACCAGTTCAGAGTCAAAGAACGCCTCATCAAGCGGTACATTGGAGCTGTTCTGCTTCTTTGCTTCTTCAATTTTCTGACACATGGCATCTTCGACACGGCGCATCTTCCAGACCTTGATGAGGACCTTTTCCGGGAACATGATGGTCAGTCCCTTTTCGGCCAGCATCTTTCGGACAGCGGGAGCAGCAAAAGACTTATACTTTGCATACGGTCCTTCCTTGTGCTGTTCGATTTCATGGCTTACTTGCGTCATGTATTCCTCAAACGCCTTGTTCTGGTCGAGCCAGAATTCGACTTCGGAATAAGGAGAATCATGGTCCACGGTTTTTTGAAGTTCGCAACTCTTCGCATAAGCAAGACAAGCGTCTTTCACATCGGCAAAACCAAGCCCAAAATTATCGTTCAGAGTGTTTCGACGTGCTCCGTCCATCACAAAATAGCGGCTTCCTTGCTTGATGATGGCAATACCGTCGCCGGAAGTGATAGTGGTGGGCTCTTCCGCATATCCGTCGTCAGTCCATCGGTCGATAATCGACGCGGTATCCTGTACAAAACCTTTCCTGCAGGTGTAGTCATCTGCGCTATCATAAACCCGTTTCGTAATGCACTTGGTAATTGCGTCAATCAGAGCGTCTATATCCTTGATTTTTACGCTGTACATCAGGTTACTTTTGACGTTCCAGACAACGCCATACGGCAACCCCAATGCCATCATGGAACACGCACACTGCAGAAAATGCTTATGTGCCAGGCTGCTGATGAATTTGATGCAGTAGACGGTATTATTCTTTACGACATCCGCAAGACCCGAGGTATAAATTACTTTATGGTCCTTAGTATGAATGTCGATATCGCCGCGTGCCTGAACATATTCATCGGGAGTGAACACGGTTCCAAGCCGCATACTGAGCGACATTTTGGCTTTTGCGTTCACAAAAGGAGGCTTGACCTGTTTTACATACCTGCACTGATTCGTTTCGAGTGCTGTGAGCAGTAGAACCTTATCCTCGACCGTTGCGCCCTTCTTGATTTTCAAATACTGCATGTCTTTATGCAGGTCCATATAATACGCAAGTGCGTCATCTATATCGTAGGAATTAAAGAATCCTGCCTGCATGTAGATACTGATGCAGGGAGACAAATCAATCATTGCATCTGCCGTCTGGATATCAATGGTCGTGGTATCATTACGTTCAATCGGTGTGACTTCCAACAGCTTATAGCAGGCATCTACATCCTCGATGAATTTATGGTCAAACATTTCAGAGAATGCGAACGGATGCGGAAATCCGCGAAGAGTTTCAGTTGGGGTCATCAGAGATTTATCGCTCAACGGATGGTCTGAGTTTACGAAAATGATTCGCTGCTTTCCTCGGCTTGCTGCGACACAAAACAGATTCCGAAGAATCTCATATCGTGCCATCGGTTTGTTTGTGCGAGACGACCAGTATTCTTCCGTGAAATCAAACACAACGCAGATAGGCCGCTCCATACCTTTGCTGCCGTCAAAAGTCGTGAAGATACCAACATCCGAGGAGGGTGCTACTGCTTTATTCCCGTCATTGTCTGCGATACTTGCATAGACATGATGCTTGTCATAGAGGTTCCCCGGTCGATTCTCCAAGTCGTTGAGCACCTTCGTCATGGCTCCAATTCGAGCACCCAGGCAAAGGACATTTTTGGGGTTCTGCTTATTCAGGAACTCTGTTACTTCATCGACCGACATCTGTTCCACGATACAGGAGCTATTTACGCCGTTGATGGTCTTGCCCCAGATGTTGCCGAGTCGTTCTGCCAAGTCATGAGAAATACGGAAGCATTTCGTGAAAACCACCTGTTCATGGCGGCCGAGAAAATCCTGCATGAACTCCCAGACATCCAGCGCTGTATCATCGTAGATTTTCTGCTTCATATCGCCCACTGCGACGATTTGAAGGCCCGGATTCTTAGAGCGGATATATTTGAGCAGTTCTGCAATCTCGTCATTGATATCCTGATACTCGTCAATGATAAGAGTATCAATCGGCGGAATCGGAATTTTCTTTTCCAATACCATGGCAAGCTGTTCGCCCTGTCCGCAATTCCGGATTCCCTTTTTGTTCAGCAGCAGGCTTGCAAATCCATGATAGTTCTGAACCAGGACATTGCCATTCTTGATTTTGTCTTTGGCATCAAGTTTGAGTAATCGGTTGTAGGTCAAGTACAAAATACGCCGTTCTGGTGGATATGCATCGCAGAGTACGTTGATAGTCGATGTTTTTCCGCTGCCGATGCAGGCGTCACACAATACGTTTTTGCCCGACAATGCCAAATGTACGAATTCCTGCTGTTCGCTTGACAAGTCGTTCAGTGTCATAGCCAAATTCTCCTTAACAAACAAAAATGCCCCGGCAGCATCCAATTCAGATGCCGTCAGGGCACAATTTTTATCTTATTAGGGTTATTATATCTGATTCGCACAGATGTGCAAGCTTTATTTTACAGTCCCCGCGCCGGGAAAGCCCACTCCGTAAGGGGTGGGAGTGCGTCAAAAAACGCGTCGCAGATACGACTTATTGATTTCTACCAACAGTTCTTCAATCTTCCCACAGTCTGGCTTTGCAGGAAGCGCAGTCTTCTTCACATCATACTGAAATCTCTTTTCGAGTGCATCAACAAGCTCAAAGAATTCGGGTGCGTACGACCCGTCTTCACGCAGGTACTTGCCGTTGCGAATCGCCAACAGTTCCTCGCGTTCCTTGTCTCGGCGAGTGATAATCTCGCCTTTTTCCAGAATATCGAACGCCGTGTAGTACAACCGCACAATGTGCATCGCGTGTTTGTTGATGTGGGCAGCATCTTTTTGTGCTTTTGGATGCTGCGGCTGCTCATACTGGTCGATGGTCGTAGTCAGACTCTTTAGCAGCGACTTTAGAGAGGTGACTGGATAATCGTTCAAGCTGCCAGAAATCAGGAGCGGATGTTTGCCTTCTTCATCCGCATCTTCACTGATGGTGATTTCAAAGATATTATCCTTTCCCCATCCAGCAATCGCCCGTTCCAGACTCCTCTTCTCGAATTTGTTTTTGAGCGCCTCCGGCGAGACTCTGTTGCGAAGCAAACCCATCTGCAAACGTCTGAGCTGGTCGTTCGCAAAGCCGCCATAGCTGTAGGCAATGCGCCGAGTCAAGAACAGTTCCCTATTGTCAAGCAGCATTTGGCCTTCCGGCGTCATGTTCACATATAGCTCCGGGTCATTGCCAAGAAGTTCGATAATGCTGGGATTACCCTGCGCAAGCAAGCCGACGAACTTGTTCACAGCGTAGATGACTGTATCTGTCCGGTTGTCAATGGCCTGCTCGAAGCGGTTAAACCCTAAGATTTCGGGTGAGCCTGCCACGCCACGTATATCGATATCGGAGCCTTCGACGTTGGTTCCGTAGGCATGACTGCCGCTAAGCGTTAGGAATAAAATGTTGCTCCCCAAGTGTTTGTTGGTGTGCAGGAAATCGTATTCCTCGCGCTGGACGATTGCTTTTAGTTCTGCGTTTGTCATAGGCTTTTTCACTTACTTTACTGATGATGTTGTTGTTTCTTTACTAATATTATCCCACTATCGTGCTTTTTCTACAACGGCAGGTGCCATTTGTTTGCAATCTGTACATATTTGCATCCCTACAGAAAAGAAAGACCCCTACCGATTTTCGGTAAGGGTCTTTCTGCTATTACTGTTGGAGTTCCCAAATCTCAACATTCAGATTCCAGGCTTTTGCTGCATCGCTGATGATGTCCAGAACCGTATTCCAGTCACCTCCGGCAAGTCCGCAGCCTAAACCATATGGCAACCGGATAGTTACGTCCTGATACTTTTGAGCGCAGTCTCTAAAAAACGAGAACAGCGCAGCCGCCAGTGCAGCATAATTCGTCTGCCTTTCACCTCGGCTATAACCATTCTGCCCGAACAGATTCACGACATACAGCTTCGGTTCTACCAGAACCTCCTGATAAGTACCGAGCTTGTTGCCGTCGTTTCCATAGCAAAACTCCAGATAGCGCTGATATACCACCGGCCATTGGATGCAAATTTGCATGGCAAGTCCAGCTCCCATTACGCCTTTACAATTCACTTGTTGGCAGATATATGTCGTCTTGTTCGTTGACAGTCGTGAAAAAATATTGCCATCAACAAAATTTATGCTCATCTCACTTACCACCTTTTCCAAATTTCGAGGCATTCCCCGGATAAATCGCATAGCCCGTGCGATAATCAACGCTATCGTCTCGGTATACGAGCTCTACATTCGACATGCTGGTATAGAAAACCTTGTCTCGGTAACGGCTATCACTGATTTCAAATTTTATGTTTTGTCCGTTGTCCACGATTTCGTAGCTTACGAGAGCGGATACGGTCCAAATGTTGTCGTAGCGAAAATGAATGTAATTGTATTCCGGTTTCATCTCAGCACTTTCCGGTGTAGACAATATCTGACCCGGAATATCTTCGAGTTCAGACATTGTGGTACTTGTCACAGTGCTGATTGCGTCCTCACAGCCAGCCAAAGGTAGAGCCAGGCAGCACAGCACCAAAGCAGTCCCAATAAATTTTTTCATAGTTATTCCTCCGTCTGATTTTTATTGTACGCAGTTCGCACAAAAGAAAAAGCTACCCAATAGCCATAAGGCCACTGAGCAGCTCAATGTAAATCCTATTTTGTGTTTGATATCTGTCGTACAAATCTGATTGTACGAGCCTCGCACATCAGGTCAAGCCATGTCGGCAGCTACGCATCCTGGCACCTATGGTTTCTGTGGACAAAAGGATGCAGCTACGCAAACAAAAAAGCCCTACCCGCATTTTACTGCAGGCTTGGTTTGCTTTTTGCTCTGTGGCGTTTAGCCCTCAACAACAAAGGTGTAGCTGTCTTCTTTCATCGCGACAAGGCCCTTGAACGTCTGGCACTCAGCTTCGTCCAGGAATGCCTTGATGGTCAGGCTAGTATCCTCATTATCCAGCCATTCGGGACGCATTCGGACAACGAGGTCGTGTAGCTCTCCGAGAACATAGGCCATCAGGTCATGGTCGCCCAGAGCCTCGCCAATTGCTTCATCATCGCATTCGACGGGAAAGCTGATGGATGCGGCAAGGCCGTCAAGTTCATCATCGTCTTTGGGGCGGATTACAGTGGCTTCGAGTTTCAAAATACTGGTGTTCATAGTGAAATTTCCTTTTTTGTGTGTTGTGCTTTATCTTTCGACATCTTTAATTGTATTTAATTCGCACGGATGCACAAGGCAAAACTGTGGCAAAATTGTGGTAAAGACAAGGCGCATAGAGCTTGTTCCGTCACCAAGCCGGAAAGCTCAAGAATCAATTGCTTTGCTCAAATATGTCATCTTGTGTGTTTTATTGCCATTTGTTGTAAATTAGCGCTTGCTTTTTAGTACGAGATGTGCTATTATAATTACAGAAGATGACATTATTATACAGCAAATGACACATTTGAAAGGAGCACACCATGATTTCTGTTAACCTCGCCACGCCCGTGATTTTCTATAAGCAGCTGCCCGGCATCGCTAAGAAGCTGGATGTGGATGCTGATTTTTTGAAAGGCTTTCTCACCAACGCCAGGTGTTATGTCGAGGATGCCGGAAAAGGTGAAGTGCTTGAGCTGGACAACTCGGCCGACACGATAACGAAAGTTGTCGCAGCCCATGAGAAGCGTTTCTATGGCGCGGAAGCCATTGTGGAATTCGCCAAGAGCAAAGGCGTGGATATTCCTGCACTGAACCATTTTGAACTTGGTGCAGATATCTCTGCCCATGCAACGGAAGACCAAGTTGCCAACATCACTGCATTGGCCGCACGAGTCGAGCGCCTCAATAATCGGTACAAGAGTCTTGCCCGGCTTGAAGCCCCGGACGTCATCCTGATGAACGAAGCAAGGATGGTGCGTGACGCTGTAGAGCAGCTGGAAGATAACAGCGGTACATACTCCCCGGCTCTTGACCAGAACGGGGTTGCCTATCAATCCTTGAAGGATATTGGGTATTCTCTTGTCACCGGTTGGGACAAGTCGGTACTTGAAAAGAACAGCAATAAGGATGCGGAGGCCACCTTTCCCAAAGAGCCCGACTTTCAAAGGCTGGCATCGCTGGTCAAAAAAGCCATCGGAACCCGCACACAGGGTAAGTTTGCGTTTCAAGCGGGGCTGACTCGTGGATATATCAGTAACCTTGCGAACGGCAACGCGAAAGCTCAGCCGACCGAGAATACCATCAAGAAAATTGCAAGCGCAACAGATGCTGTCACGGAGAACGAGCTTCGTATCGCCTGTGGGTATGAGCCCTTGCCTGACGACGGGAAAGACAAGCTCTCTATGCAGCGTGCAAGCATGTCTGATGACGCATGGCAGAAAGACAACGTGGATGCATTCCTCTCTTTTCTGAATGAAACGATTCCAATGTCCACTCCTCTTTCGTCCACTGAAATTCTTCAAGCTCTTTTCAAGGAAAAATACGGTGACAAGAACGACCAGATTCTGCTGGAAAAGGTCTCTGCCCCCGGCACCTATCGTGCGGAAGGTACGGCTGCTAATGTCATTCTACCCATTCGTCTTTGTTGGTTCAGCTTCAAGCGGATGCTGATGCAGACTCTCTATGTAGGACTTATCGGGCATTACAGCAAAAACGATGAGCTGTACATTACCGGATACATTTCTTCTGTGAAAGAGCTGCATGACGCGGTTCCGGCGCTGCGAGGCGGCATTGATGCGGCCTATGACGCGAGTCTGCCGGAGGGAATCGACATCATGAAGTTCCCGGTATTTTACACGGCTTCCAATGTTCAGGAAGCATACAAGCGGGTCCAGCAGAAAATCGTCTCCAAAATTGACGATTACTTTGCCAGCGAAGTGAAGGTTCGCGTTTCCGGCATCGGCTTTTATACTGATACCCTCTCGGATGAAAAGTTTGTGGAATTCATGCGCCTTCATAAAGCAGCGCTGACTGCTCCTTCTGCTCCTATCGAACTCCGGGACATCTATGAAAACGTTGTTGAACGTCACGGCCGCCCTGAGGATTTCCTTGTGGAAGACAGCGACTTTGACTGTAAGGCTTCCGTTATCGCCTATGCGATGAACAATGAGACGGTTCTCTGTGCAGGACAGGACATCTTTGACGGGATGCTGGGCAGCAAAGAAACCGATGCAGAAAATTGCTCTTGCGTTTCTGTCTCTGACAAAGAGTTTGCCCGTCTGCATTCCAAGTTTGGCCTCAAGAAAGAGGACGTTCTGGAAGCTATCAAGGCATACGCGCAGGAGCTCGGTCTGGAGTACGGCCCCGTCAACTATTTCATGATGTGTGACCCGAAATACGCAAATGACCTTGGCGAAGTTGTTCAGTGAGTTGTTCTGAATGCGGCAAGGTGATTCGCTGCCATAATGGATGAGGTGTTTCCTATGACACAAACCGATACCAATACCCGTATTACCGGCCTTGGCTTTTACTTGGATGAAATCGAAAAGCCGATATTTTGCATTTTTCTTGAGAATCATCGTCAGACTATAGATGCCATGAGCGCATCTGCTTCTGTTCGTGCATTTCTTGACCGTATATGTCTCGATAACGGCCGCATTAACTACGATGAGGCGGATAGGCTTTTGGCGAAAGATGAGGATTGTGCTTTGCTCGGTAAATGTCTTGCCTCCGCCCTTAATCACGAATTTGGAGAAGAGTTGCTCTCCTGCCACTATAGCAGCTCAACTGATATTAACCGTCCGTGCCTTATCCTTTTACCTGAAAAAGTCAAGGATGAACCGGCCATAGCATGTGTGCAAAAGGCAGCAAATGAGCTGCTCGTCGATTTCGAGCATGTGTGCCACGACACCCACTAAACAAAAAAAGAAGGCTGCTACCCGTGATGGGCGGCAGCCTTTTGTCTTAAAAAAGGAAATGACTCGCAAATATTATTTACTCGTTTGTTTTTTTAGCTTGTCCCTCGTTTCCATCAGAATAATCCCAAGCCGGTTCTGACCCGGGATGTTCCGGCATTTCGGGCAATGGCAGTTTCCCCAGTAGTTATCGTGCCAACTGGTGGTATCTTCCTCGATTGGCTGCGTTCCCGTTTCGAGGAGACGCTGCTTGAGGTCTTTATTCTGTTCGAATTTAGCCATCACCACGCGGCGCATTACATCGTCCCGGGTTTCGTCCCAGTTGGCAGGGAAAGCCACATGACGGCCAAAATGCTTAGCCGTTGCCGGAGGCATGTCTGAAAATTGTTTGCGCTCTTCCAGCGGAACCTTGTGGCTCTGAAACGCTGCTTCGGCATTCTTGTAACGAATCCCATTCATCACAAATTCGCAAGAATAATAGTTACTCATAAACCAGTAGCGAGGGGTATCTTTTCTGAATCGAATCATACGAATCTCCTATTCTCTATCTCATGCGGCGGTTTTATTGCCGCTGTTCTTTTTCTCTACTGCTGTACTCAAAAGACCATCAAACAACTCAACTGCCGTAGACACAAACAGCTGGCTCTGAACCGAGATTTTTCCCGGCTCCGGAGTCCGCTCTTTCATGTGCGCAGCAGCATTATAAATTGCCGCCAAAACCCCATGCTTCATCAAAACCACTTCTCTGATATCGGGACTTTCAGCGGCAAGGAAGCTGGCGAGGTTGTAGGCCCGCCCAAGCATCAGCTCATCGTACAGCGGAGCATTGTGCTGGACCATGGTAGTGTAAACAGCAGGTTGTTCTCCGAAAGTGCTGAATCGGATGCCTCGGAATCCAGAATTCAGCTCATACAAAAGCGCGAGGCGTTCGGTTAGAAATACTGCCGTCTCAGCAGTCTTCTTTGCCGTTTTATCAGATAACGGAGCGGCATTGTTCTGCTGTGCCGCGTGCAGAATTTTTTTGGCTAAAAGCCGTTTCGCATATTCCTGCACATCGTAGTCAAGCTCGTAGCAAATGTGGCTTGCTGTTTTGTCTGTACGCATATGATTACCTCCTGGTTCTTGCCGCCTTCTGTTGTTCGACCCACGCTTCGGCTTCCTCTACTGTGGCATACACTGCCGTCTCACCGCGCCGGGCAATCTGCTTTCGGGCATTCTGAGCTGCCTGCTCACTCTTGTAAGTTTCATAGCCAATGTAGGACCCATCCCATCGGGCAAGGCAGCAATAATATTCGTGGCTCTTAGCGGGAGCTGTCGGGACAAAGGGAGGAGGTACTGCGGGTGTTGCCTGAGTCGGCTGTGCGGCAGGAATCGGTGTTCCAGTCTTTCTGGCAATTAGATTCTGCTTTTCTGCCATCCAGGCATCAGCTTCCTTCGTACAATAGAAGTACTTTGCTTCGCAAGTATTGAACAGTGAATAATACAGATTCAGCATTTCCTTTTCACTGTTGCAGACCTTCTTGCGAGCCAAATTGTAGCTTGCATCGTAGTAGCAGCAGATGAAAGCATCCCCACGCGGTGCTTTCTTCGTCTCATCTTCCTTGTAGTCTGGATACAGCTTGGCGAGGTCTTCTGCCGTATTCTTTTCCGGGTCCAGCGTGGATGCGTCGAACCCATTCGGAAGTTTCCAGTCATGAGAACTGATGATGTCCAAAAAGCTGCTTGCATAGCGCAATGTCCAGCGCCCAACATGGACGAACCCAAAACTTTCAAGACACCGAATTTGTTTCGGGGTAGCCATTCCGCTGGCTCTGCGAGCAATGAGTCGTTTGAGAATTGCAGCGGCAAGGCCCTGAGATTTGATGGCATCCCCTTTTACGCCGTAGCACGAAATACTATCGATGATGTCATCGGAAGGCTCCTGCCTCTCACTCTCAAACATCGGCTGATAATCGTTGAGTTCCGGCGCTTCGATGCTGAAAATGTACTGCAGCGGGTCAACCAATCCTCTCGGCTTTTGACGCTGTGCCTTGAGCTTGCGCTGAATCGTATCCTGCTTTTCGAGTTCACACAGTGCTTTCCGCTTTTCCTCGTCCAGCTCAGTCTGTGCTTCCTCGATTGCCTCAATCAGCCCCAATTCGGGACTCCCGAAATTTTCCTGGCTATTCGAACCGGTGAGTGCCGCATCCGCCAGCATATCGGTGGTCTTTTGTGCCACTTCCGGGTCTTCACAGAAAACATCAGCAGGATGGCAAAGACTATGTTTCTTTGTCAGCCACAGGAAATCCAGCACGAGAAGATTCTTTTTCCCTTCACATAGGCGTGTTCCGCGTCCCACAATCTGCGCATACAGGCTACGGCTCTTGGTAGGACGCAAGCAGATGATACAGTCAACGGTCGGGCAATCCCAGCCTTCCGTCAGGAGCATCGCGTTCGTCAGCGCCTTGTACTCGCCATTGTCAAACCCTTTCAGAACGTCCTCCCGGTCCGCAGACGCGCCATTGACTTCTGCGGTCTTGAAGTTTCGCTTATTGAGGATATTGCACAGTCTTTTGCTGATTCGTACCAGAGGCGTAAAGATGACAGTCTTTCGGTTCTGGCATTCTCGCACAATGGCATCCGCAATCGTGTCCAGATACAGGTCAAGAACATTGCCGAGGTCCTGAGCACTGAAATCACCGGCATTGATATGAACCTTGCTGATGTCTACCTCGACCGGAATTGTCTTCGTGTTAATTTTGCAGAGATATCCTTCCCGAATTGCATCCGGGAGCTTATATTCAAATGCAAGACTATCAAAGATATCAGATAGGGATTTCATGTCGCTTCGGTCGGGTGTTGCAGTCACGCCCAACACTTTGGCATCAATGAAATGCTCGAGAATTCCCTTGTAAGTTTTGGCTGCCGTGTGATGCGCTTCATCAATGATGATAGCCCCGAAATAATCACGCGGATACTTCATTAACCGATTCTGCTTAGAGAGAGTCTGAACACTGGCGACAACGACCATTTTATCGGAATCAAGTGCCGAGTTCTGAGCTTTCTCCAATGCGGTCTCTAGCCCCGTCACCATCTTGAGCTTGTCGCTTGCCTGCTGTAAAAGCTCTTCCCGGTGCGCAAGAATCAAAACGTGTTCGCCCTTTTCCACCTGGTCGTTCACGATGCTTGCAAACACAATAGTTTTGCCGGTTCCGGTCGGCATCACAACCAGCGTTTTCTTATTCCCGGCATCCCACTCTCTATGAATCGCCGCAGCAGCTTTCTGCTGATATGGCCGTGGGTCAATCTTCTTTGTTGTAATCATATTTCACCCAAAAAACAAGCAGGCCCGAAATGAGCCTGCCTTACTTTTTCTCAATTTAGTTCATTGCCCGCTGCATCACAAATATAATGCCGGTTGCCAAAACCATAACGCCAATGTCTCTGACAACGGTTCCGACCCGTTTATCATTGGTAATGTCCTGATTCCATTCAAATCCCCAACCAATCATAGCGACACCAACCACAATCAAAATAACACCAACAATCGTTAAGCTTTCTTCTGATAAACCGTACATAGTGCATTTTCTTTCCGCAAACAAAAAAGTCCCGCACAAACAACTCATGCGGGACAACGATAAGATATATTTTTGGTTTATATTTTTCATTGTACGTAATTCGCACAGATTGACAATAGAAAATCACAAAAAAATTCCCGCATGAGCGTCGCTGCTCACACGGGAAAAAAATTTCTTAATATTCAGTGCAGAGAACCGTCAAAAGGCTGGAGAAGTAGTACATTGCGATGGTCGTGATTTTCACAGCATCGCTTCCCTGCCCGTTTGCAAGGCGTGTAAAGGTTCCGCCGTTCTTGAGTCGGGTCATGGTCAGGTACATGAGCATATAGGTGTTCACATAGACGTCAGTATATCGCTGACCGTCGTCCTCGTAGCGCTGCGGGATACATTCCTGACTCAACATTTCAATGAGCTGATACCAGGATTTCAGATACAGAGGGCTCTTCGGTTCATTCAGAGCATTCTGAGCCTGCTTCTGGTATTCTTTCAGAGTTTCATCAGTCAAGGGCATGAACTCGACGTTTGCAAATTTGTCACGATTGTAGTAGAGCCACAGCGTGGCATTGGACAGGTCCATGCAAATACCGGCAAGCTTCTCTGCTTTTTCGTCCTCCAGTTGAGTCACCGGAACGCTCGGGTCATCGATTTCGGCATCTTCGGAAGTCATGTCCACAATCCTGTAGCTGTTCTCTTCTGCCCGAATTTCAGAACTGACGAAGCGCTTGAAATCTTCAACGAGCTTCCGATAAGCTTCGAGCTGAGCATTTTCTTTCTGTTCACTCATAATGTGTATCTCCCTTTTGGATTTCTTATTATATGGATATTGCACTTTTTTGCAAGGGCTTTTAACCCAAGCACCTTTTGCGCCGTTTGTCAATGGCCACAAAATATCAAAGTACTGGTAAAATTAAGGTGGGAAGACGTTCTGGAACCATGAAACACAGGGCCCTGCCTCTTGCTTATGGCTGCTGACTTTTTTCAGCCTGCGTTCTGGCTGTTCTTCTTGACATCGGCTGCAACCTTCAAGCGGCGTATGTACTCTTCGAGCTCTTCCAGCGTATAGGTTTCTTCCGTCTCAATCGGCTCTTTGGCATCTTTGGGCAGATAGCTTTTCGTACAGACAAACTCAGGGCTCGTTACAGGGCAGTCCAGGACAGTTTCATCGTACAACTCTTTCTCGATGTTGTGGTAGAGAAAGAACGGGATATGCCGCCCGCAATCGTCATCCGATTCTGTCCAATCCGGGAGTTCCTGGATTTCGCGGCCGTATGTTTCATACAATACCGTGTTTGCCCGAGCATTGCCAAGAAGAGTGTTGAACAGCTTAAAGTTTTCTCTCACTTCGCGGCGGAAGAATTTCGGGAGCGAGAACTCCTCGTATTCCAGCTTCGTATCAGAACGTAGATAGTAGCGGTACTGCGCCTCGACCGGCATGAATTCAGTCGTGTTGTTCAGCTCTTTCAAAGCGTTGAGTCGTTCACTCGTTTTTTTGACATTATGTCTTGCAAAGCCCAGATACGCTGAAACCAGAATCATCAGAAGAAGAGCTGCAAGGATAATGACAATGAGCCATTCCTCGCCTTCCATATGCGGCAGGTGTTTCAGAATACTATCCTGGATAGCATAAGGAAGGTCATCGAACCATTCATAGAACCCAATCGGGTCCTGATAAGTATGGGGAGCCATGATTCACCCTCACCGCCATCAGTAAATAAACTTGCATTCCCGGCGTTCCCGGCCATTGCCGCACCAGTAATGCCGCCAGCGGGGAGTTTTGCCTTCCCCATTCTCTTTGTATTCTTTGGCCGCATTCTCACCAACGGTATATGTCTTGACGTTGATTCGCTGTGCCTTTCCCTGAAACACGAATACCGGGCGGTCACGCTTTTTGGAAGTTTCCAAGCGGACATCAGGGTTCTTGCTGGCAAGATAGTTGGCGCACAGGATTGCCAGCCGGACATAAGGCGTTCCGTCGTCAAAGACCGAAGGCACTTCTTCCATTACGGCCGGAACACTGATACCGTTCACTTGCCGCTGTCCTGCTGCCTTTTCCAGATATTCTTTCGTACTCCGGGTTGCTTCCGTCAAACTCTGATTTTCCTTGGCCCAGGCAGGCAGAGTCAGGAACGTGAAATCATCGTGGCTGCCCTTAGTGGGGCCGACAAGAACGATACCGAAAGCTGTGGTTTTCTCTTTTTCGTCGAATTCCACATGCACGAACATACCGTTGTAGTCGTAGCTGTCATACACCGGGATAAAGAAATCACGAACCGGGAGTCGCTGCAGGATATCCTGATGAATTGCCACGTCATCCGTATCCATCAGCATTTTCTGAAACTCGTAGTCAAAATCATAGACCGTCTTCGTCTGATTCCAGCAGCCAATGGTAAAGCAGGGAAAAATCTGCGCAGCCAAAACACGCTCAAAACCCGGCGTGTTCATTCTCTGCGCCGCTGTCATGCAGTACAGCATCGCGGACTTGTTGTATTCTTCCAGCGTTTTTCCACACGGGTCACTGAATCCAAAATGGTTTCGGGTTTGTTTGGTAACGGCATTCGCCGTCAATGCGATTCTCAGCTGTTCATTGGTCATTTGCTATCCTCCAAAAGTTTATTTTTTGTCATATGCAAACAGCGCTGGACCATCCCAATGGTGAATTTGCGAGTCGTCAGTACTGTCATGAGCTTGCCTTCATTACCCTTGATAGTTCGTTCCAAAATGTTCCAGGATTCGGTTTCAGGCTTGACATTGGTATATAAGTCCAGCGGAACATACAGCCACGCGATTTCACTGTCCCGCATCACGGCATAGGATTGCAGGATTTTATCAATTGCCTCTACGCCGACCTTCCAGCTGGTGATTATGGTCCGGCTGATATCGTATACAATCAGGTGCGGTGCTTCATTTGCTTCCGTATCAACTTCAATGACATGAGCAATATACGGTTTCCCGTCCACCAGCTTATACCGATAAATGATGGACGGGATTTTCTCTCGAATCAATCTGTCATGTTCAAGCGCCAAGTCCGCGTACTCGCCCGTTGCATCAATGATGATGACTCGTCCCTGACAGGTCCTCAGTGTCGCTCTAATTTGCTTGCGGCACCAGGCAGAGCAGCTCTCTTTGTACTCCGTCGAGACAAGAAAGAAATTCCTGCCCGGTGTGATAATGGGTTCATAGCTCATTGTTTATCCTCTGTAGCTTTTGTAATTCATTCACTTTTAATTGTCTGCAATTCGCACAGTTTCGCAACATGATATTGTCTGTGAATACCAGTTATCGGAGTCATAGTCCTTTGACAAAATTCGGGTCGTAGTGGGACAGGACTTCCTCGTTCAAGCTGTATTCGCAGTTGATAGTCGTTGCGTCATCCACATACATGCCTCGGTTTGCGTAGTATATTCCATCAATATAAATGGCGAACATGACGGACGGCATCAGTGCCTTTTCATTCACTGCGTAAATCAGGTATTCATCCAGATTATCCTTGACCACCGCGCTCTTATTGATTTGGGCGATTTGCTGTCCGCCAAGAAATACAGGGCAGCATACTCCTTCTTTTCCAAAACCAATTTTGTAGCTCTGGTATTCCTCGCCATACAGCTGCATGGCGATAGAATTGTATCCTTGGAGAAATCCGGTTTTTGTATGGATGACGGAAATCTCGCCTACCGTGCAGTTGTTCTCACGGATAGCAAAAGGGTATCTCAGAATATCTTTCGTGTTGATGCCGCGCATGTACGCCCTTGCGTCAGCAGCTGGCATGTATTGCAGCAGAAACTTGGAATCATTCAGCCGGATGCCATAACCCTGCCGTAGCAATTTCGGGATATAGTGTGCCTGCCCGATAACGGCCTTGCCTTTCACGATATCGAAGGTGAACTCATATCCTTTCGATTTGGTTTGCTTCACAATCCATTGCAAGACTCATCGCCTCCTTTTGCCTTCTCACTCGCTGGATGACCTTGTAAATACCAGGAACCGAGAGCTGATATTTTTCGGATAGTTTCTGCACCGGTACGCCACTCTCGTATTCTCGAAAGATATTCTCATTGCGCGGTCTTTGTCTAATTTTGATGCGCTCATTTCTACGGTTTTCAGTCAGGCCCGCATCGTTGGCAACCATGCTGCAATATCCTTCTGCCACGTTAAATTTCGCAATCATTTCCTTGAGAGGGACACTGTTCTTGTATGCCGCAAGAATTTCGGCCTTTCTAGCATCCTCTACCTGCGCCAACTGAATTCTGGCCTCCTGTTTCGCGTCGTCTAACGCTCGATAGCATGTACGGACGCTCAACCTGTATTTTGCGGCAAGCTCCTCAATGGAATAGCCGTTGCCGTAGTCTTTCATGATATTGCAATTTCGCTCAATCAACTTTTTGCTTGCAAATTTTGAGATGGTACTCAGCTCCTTTGCTTTACGCTTTATTTCTGATTGTCTGCAATTCGCACAAATGAGCAACTATTTTTGCGAAATAAGAAGGCAGGCTCCGAAAAGAACCTGCCATGCATATTAGAGGTTAAAGATGCCCAGCCAGCGCCGAAACTTGATGCCGAACAATTCCTGTGCCTGCTCGTAGTTCATGATAAGCTGGTTGCCGCCAGAAATCTCTGCTTCGAGGGAGTTCGGCAGCTCATCTGCAATGTATTTCAGTTCGTACCACGGTCCATCCGGCGGATAGGAGTAAATGAGCCTGTTCTGCTTCTTATCAACCCGGAACTTGCTCGGGTCAGCCTGCCATGCCAGTTCGATTTTCTCAATTGCAGCACGACCAATGCTCTCATCACCCATATAGTCGTTATAGTACAGGATACGCACATAGTCCGGCAAATCGATTCCGCATGCCTCGAAGATATCTGCAATGACACTAGACGAAGCGTGGAAGATATCCGGGAAGTATTCCTTGCCATTCGCATTTTCACGCATTTCCGTCGTCATCTCATCGATGCAAACAAGCATTCGGCGGACATATTCGCCATAGAACGCGGTTGTCAGCTCCGACATACTCTCATTCACACGCTTCGAGTTTTTGGCACCGCGCTCGTTGTCGATTTTAGCACCAATTCGACAGATGATAGCGCGTTTCGAGAGGTCTTTTGTCAGCGAGGTAATTTTATTCGATGTGATAGATACAGCAGGATAGTTCACGAGCCTGTCCGAGATACCCCATTCATCGTTCTTGATTACCCGTTCTGAATGGTTCTGAAACTGGGTCTTGGCAAGGTCGTCGATGTTCAGCGGCAGTCCCTCACAAACTCGTTTGAGGCCGTCGATTCTTGTGGCTGTGAAATCCTCCGTTGTGTTCATCTTAACGGTCTCACCGCTCATGAGTTTGATAAGAAATTTTATAAAGGTCGTCTTGCCGCCGTTTGAGTCACCGTAAATTACGCCGTACATCGGGAACAGCTTCGTATCGTAGTTGTTCCTTGACGCAAAATACCGAAGGTACGCCATGAACGGGGTAGCCAGATACCAGGTCATGTACTTGAAGTAGTCCTTCTTGGCCTGTTCGACATCGCCGTAAAAGTAGTCCATGCCTGAGAAGAACTTCTGGATGCTTTTGATGTTCTTTGCCACCTCGCTGAGATTCGGATTGAGGTCGATATTCTCGTCGTTGAAGGTCATGGTCCCGGCATCATAGTCGATATGTAATTTCGGGAGCTGCTTAACTGCCTCAGCTGCCACACGCCGAACCTCGGTATATCGTTTCCCGAAAACGCGCATCGGTTCCGCTGCCACTACAATACGATTCGCCTGTACCGGCATCTTAGGCATGATTGGCTTGACGAGTTCCTGCATTTTCTTGACATCGGCAACTATCTCGTTTTCGACCTCATCCTCAGGCTGTGCCTGTTCCAGAAAGACAAGCTTCTGCTTTTCAATAGACTGAAAGACGGGCACTTCTTTGATGTTCTCTTTCAGATAATCTTCCTGGTCCGTGAAGCGCAGGAAGATTTCTCTGGTATAGTCGCTGTATCTGGTATAAAGGTCATAGTGTGCCGGGACAAAGATGATATCTCGGCAATGCTGCTGTGCTTCCCATAGAGGCATTCCGGTTTTCACGCCCATCCATTTGGCCGGATACGAGGCAGTCAACACGATGCCATTTCGCCTTTCCGGGTCACCACATACCGCAATTGATTTTCCCTGCAGCTTTGGATTGTAGGCCATCTCGCAGCTGGCGTAAAAGCAGTTCATATCACAATGAAGAATGGTTCTTTCGCTTGCCATGATTGGCCTCCTCGGTTCGCGGTAACACCTATTAGTTGTTATTTGTGCCTTGTTGGTTGTTATTGGTTGTTATTAGTATAGCAAATACAACCGTAAGTTGCAATATGTGCGACTAAAATAGAATTTGAAAGTCCAATCAAATACACTACAACCGGAAGTCATCGAAGAAATCCTGTGGTTTTCAGTGTTCGCACAGAGCAGTTACCGTTTTGTAATGCTTGTTTGCTTGCCGGGATATGCGAGCCAGATACAATAGGAGTTGTACAACAAATACTACATTGAAGTATTTGTGCAAAAACTATCCAAACGAAGGAGAACGAAAGAACATGAGAAACAAAAACCTGACCGCTGCCGCTGCTGTGGCAACCGCTGCAGCCCTGATGCTTGCCGGATGCGCTACTCAGAAGCCTGCCGCTTCCTCTTCCGAAGCAGCTTCTACCGCCCCGGCTGAAAGTTCTGTGGTTGAGGAGACTACGCCGGAGGAAGCGCCTTCCGAGGTTACTGATGTAGACGAAGCTGCTGCAGAGGACCTGCTGTTGAGCACCGAGACGATGCACTACAGTGCTGATGATGAAGATGGCGTTGTTACCGTCCATAAGTACGATGAGAACGGCAATGAGGTTTTCATGCGTGAAATCGACAAAGCAAGTGATATGGACACCGTTATCATCAAAGAGCTGGACGAGAACGGCAATGTCCTGAAAATGACCTCCTACCTCAATGGCGAGCAAAACTATCTGTACACTCAGGTTTTTAACGACCACGGGGACCTGATTGAACGCGATGATGAGGATGGCAATCCTTCCATCGTGTGCCAGTATACCTATGATGATAATGGCCGAAAATTGAGCGAGGAGTCTTATACTGTAAGCGATGGTGAGCAGTATCTGAACTACTCCACCGCCTACACCTATGATGACACCCACGAGCTGCCTGTTACGGAGGTCATCACGAATGACAGTGGCGTTCAGACCACGACTCGTGACTTTGATACGATGGACGTCGATAGTCTGTATATCGAGACTGTCAGCGAAGATGGTGCAGATGACATTGTGTATCACAAGCGCGTGAGCGACAACAAGACCACTTATTATTTTGGTCAGGGCAGTGAGGTCTCGACCGAATACGATGAGCATGGTAATATGACCAAACAGCAGGGCAAAGATGCTACGATGGGCAACTTCGAACAGACCTTCAAGAACACCTATGATGACAACGGCAATCTTGTCTCCATGAAGTCCACCTACAATGGTGATGATGGCTATTTCATTGACTACATCTACGCCGCTCTGAACGACGCAAGCTATAACGGCGAAGGCACACTGCTCTTTGACGCAGCAACGGATACCCCGTCTGCCGCCTGATGCTTTTCACGGCTAAAACAGGAACCTAAACTATTGGAGTCACCTTCGGGTGGCTCCTTTCTTTTTTGCCTGTGCCCGTCTTTTTGTGGTATACTGGAAAGAAAAAGGAGTGTAAAATATGAGTATTGAGGAACGCGCAGCGGTGGCTGCTGAACTGAAGGCGACCGGGAAATGCAACTGCACACAGTCTGTGGTCAAGGTGTTTGAGGATAAACTACCTATCGATGATGAAACGCTGATGAAGCTGACGGCGGGATACGCTGCCGGGATGGGGTGTATGGAAAGCACTTGCGGGGCCTTGATTGGCGCTGTCATGGTGGCAGGCATTCTCACAGATGGCAAAGGCACGCCCCGTATTTCTAAAGAGCTTGTACAGAATTTCGAGCGTAAATGCGGTGCTACCATCTGCAAGGACATGAAAGGCATTGGAACCGGCAAAGTTCTGTGTCCCTGCCCTGAATGTGTCCGCAATGCGGTCCTTTCGCTCGGAGAGGTTTTGGAAGAATAAGGCAATAAGAAAAAGAGGAGCTGTTCTAAGCCCCTCTTTTTTCTTTTCCCTATTCTGTTTCTTTGGCAAGGCCCAGAATCTCTTGTGCCTGCGCCATCTCTTTCGGAATCTGGTCTTTGGGACAATACCGAATTTATAGCCAATGTGTGCTTCATCGGTGTCGGGACCACGACCGTATCTCCCTCGCAGATTTCGTCCCCACAGCGGTAATAGCGTGTTCTCACCACGCCATCGATACCACAAAACCTCTGAACTAACGAGCAACCATTCATTTGTATCATGTATACAAATCCCGTACTCATTTGCATATTGGTCTTTTACCTCATCTGCCGCAGTTTGTTCCAGGCTGATTTCGATGGATTTCACCTTGTTCTTCGTTTCGGCCCTAACACAAAGACCGAACAGCTCTGGCATTCCGGTTCTTTGCCGAAGGATATCCGTGAGAGACTCGTCGTGATAGCGGTAGTCCTGGCCATTCGCCCCGTGGTAGAAGTATACTTCATTGTCATCCGTTAGAAGCCGGACACGCCAATGTCCACTAACTGACGGGATGCGTTCCCTGCGATAGTTCGCGAATGTTTCGGAGAATGCAGCAAAGATGTAGTCAGCATCGGTTTGTGAAATACGGGTTTTAGCCTTTTCCGTTCCCTCTGGCACCTTTTGCGTGAGCTTCGCTGTTCCATCCCGTGTGATTTCGAGAAGCTGCTTTTCATCGAACCCTGGCAAAGATGGGTCGGCCACTCGGCAGGACCTGATTCTAATTTTCTCGAGAGCGCCATGGAACGGCAAGTCCTCATGCGTGATGTATGTTCCCATTAAGGTTCCTCCGCAACAATTTATTGGCTTCAGGAAGGATATTTCCGGTTCCAGAAATACACAAGGACTTTCTCGATTCTATCCTGATATTTTTCTGGGTCTACTCGCTCGCAAAACACATATTCCCCTGCCTCGACTTTCTCAAAAGCCATGTCATCCACTAGAATCTCAGATTCAGGTGAAAACAGTTTTGCAGAGTACGAGTCGGTCCATAGCTTGGCATTATCCGTTCTGCCAAGAATATCTTTGAGGACGGCCACATCCGAGCTGCAGCGCCATTTGTTGAACGCCATGCCGAATCGGTCATCGACACATACAATCGGTATCACTTGGTATTTACCCTCCTTGCTATCATTGTGCATCGTCTTCAGTTTCCGAACTCAATATTTACGGAACCATCCGCTGAAATCTTGATGCGCATGGTTTTGATATATCGTTCATAAAACTGTTTTTCCTCAGCCTTCGAAAGCTCGATGCGGGTCTGTAGATAAGCTACATTCATCATTTCCTTGACATTAAAGCTTTCAAAGTGCCTGCCGACAAAGCGCTGGCATTCACTGAGCAGTGCATCGACCTTCATTTTGTGAGATTGCCCACCTTGGCAAAACTGGTCCAGATAGCAAAAGGGAATATCACTGTCAATCATTTTCTGTACAATTTCGCTGCTGACTTTATTTTGCTCAACCATCACGAGAAATTTGGCAGTGGACACCGAGCTGATAAGCCCCCAATAGTCGGAATCCGATGAAAACAGCAGGAAACTGTCCACCTTGTTGACATAGTGCTCCTTGCAGCACCCCGCCACCAGCATCACATCCACAAGGCTTTTCCCGGTAAGGACTCGTTCTGACATTTGATGTTCAATAACCGCCCTTGTGTGTTTCTGAAGCAGATTCCAGGCAGAAGAAGCATTAACATCATTGTACAAAATGATTTTTGTGATTTTAGCAAGCGTTTCCGGCTGCATACTTTGAAGAGCCGCACACAGTTTCAGCGGGTCACAGTTCTCGCAGTCAACGAGAGCAACCGTCTGTTCGCTGGCATCCACAAATCCATAAATGTTTCTCTTGGTTTCTCTTCCTTCTCCTCTGACATTGGAGTAGCCGGTGAATACCTCACCATTCTGCTGATAAAGTCTGCTCAGAAACTTTTCGTCATTATAAAGAAGATTTCCTTCCTCATCTTTGCTCCAGCGCCAGTTAATGAACATGCGATACGGATAGCGTTCGAGGTTCTCCATATAATACTCGAAGACTTCCTTGGACTTCTTTGTGCTGTTGCCGCCAGGGATGATAAACAGCTGCCGCACGAACTCCCAGTTGACCCAGATTGGAAACAGAGACTTGCAAGCATCGATATGCTGCTGTAAGAGAGTGTTGATTTTTGGCAGGTATTCTTCCAGCTTTGGATTTGCTTTTATGATATCGATTCCATCTTTTCGAAGCTGATTAACCATGCCTTGTGTCTGAGGAATCGTATGCAGGTTCTTGAGCTCCATCAGAATTAACATTGAAAAGTGCTTGAAGTTGCGCTCTATCTCGGTTCGTAAGCCACAGAGGTTTCGGATGATGCGAGCATCTCGGTTATCGCTGAGTTGCTCATAAATATCTGAATCCAAACCCGTATACTGGCTCTTCCAGTGAGAGTCTGGCACGCCAATAAGGAAAGCAACTTTTGAGACAACATCATACTCCTCACCGCGCCGTTCACGATACTTTTCCCGCTTTGAGAGCTCCTCCGTCTCTGCGTCAATCATTCGTTCCATATCACATTCCTCCCTCCTTGAATGATATCGGTATTTTCCCGTTCTGCCAAGATTATATTTGTGGTCTTTGTGATTTTCCTTGCTCACGCTTCCATGCGGCTCATCCGATTCTTGCCCATCTGCTCCACCTGATATCAGTCCTGCGAAACTCAAATGTATGTCACTATTATACAATGGGAAGTCCGCTTTGTGAACTGCTTTTATCAAAGCCGAATAGCCAAGTCTCTGGTTTTGGTTACAGGAGAGTTTGCTGAGACAACCGGGTAGCCAAAAAGACAAGCTGGCAGTTGTCATAAGGCCCTGCAGACGTTCTGAACCTATCTTATTGGGACGACTGCGCTCTGCTGAGAAATCTGTATGCCTTGGCATAGATTCGTTTTGACCAGGCCATCCGTTCTGATGAACATTATGAAACCAGACTTTGAACTGATTGCTCTACCTCCTCACAGCCGTCAGAAAGCCCTTACCTGCGCATCGTTTTCGTATGAGCAAGGAAACTTTACCCATGCAAAAAGAAAAAGCACCACAGAGGCTCTATGCCCCCATGGTGCTTATGCTTTCTTAGAGATAATCACTCAGCTTAATGACGCCGACCGAATTCAGGGATGTGTCAATGTCCAGATAAGTGCATCCGGAACAAGCCCTGTCAAACCTGACGATTTCGGAATGCGGGGTGTGCCCAAACACATAGAGCGTCTTATCGTGTCCAGGTCGTAACTCATCCAGGTCGTAACTGTAATATCTTCCAAAAGGATTATTATGCGTAATCACTATATGCTGATACTTATATGGTTCCGTATAATCGATATTAACCTCAGTAGCCGTCTGATTCCAAAGCCATTCAAATAATGCTCTTTGTTTCCTTGTACAGGAGAGATACTCGTATATAGTTCTTTCGGCATCATAGGGATTGCCGCACATCACTTCCAGCAAGTACAGAATAATCTTCCAAAGGCTATCGTCTTCCCATGCTATCGTATAGGTGATAAAGGCACGAACGAATGCATAGAAAGTCTTTGGCTTCCCCCGAATAATTTCGATTCGTTTATCAGCACTGCACTCATACTCTTTGAGTTCTTCTTTTGTTTTGGGATAAGTATATCCTGCCTTGTATGTTCTGAATATTCCTGCCGCAAACAACCGAATTTGGGGGACTTTGATTAACACATGATAGTACTGAAGCATCTTCCTGTGTTGAAGCTCATGGTTGCCCTGAACCAATCTCACATCACATTCATGCTCTTGCAGAAAAGACACCGTTCTGGCATTATCTTTTCCACGGTCGGTGACATCTCCCACGCAGATGATGGTATCGCCTTCCTGCCAGCCTGCTGCATTGAGAGATTCCATCAATCCTTGATAGTTTCCATGGATATCTCCCGCCACGAAGATTTCGCTCATCCTCATCTCCCCTTCTCGTTTTCTCTTAAAGCATCATGAGCAGCCGTTCCATTTCATTGTTGTCCTTATAGGAGGAAATAACCATATTCCGGCGGTCGCGCTCCTGCTCTTCTTCGGGATACCAGTCTTCGGTATAGTCATCACCGAGAAGTTTCTTGGCAATGTCTTCAATCGAGAATCCGACTCGAGGTTCCTTGTTTTCATCAAAAGCCCTCTGCGCTTCCTCAAATCTCGTATCGAGCTTTTCCTTTTCCAACTCCACACCGGATTCATCCACTCCGAAGAAGGTCATTTCCCATAACACACGGGACAGGCAGAATTCAAGGCCATAGATGTAGATGCTGGATGGTGCCAGTTTCCAGCTAAGAATTTCATTCCAAGCACTGAGCTCAAAAGCATATTTCGTGGGAAAGTCCTGTTTCATCACTGCATTCTCGATTTCGTCCGTGCTCATAAAGGTCAGCATCTCATCACTGATGGGCTCAGATTCTTTCAGGTGCTCTTCTCTCCATTTACGGAGGTCTTCCACTTCGATGCAGACAGTGTCATCCCCCTCATCGCCAAATCCCTTGCAAACCACAATGATACTCTGTTCATCCGGGTTCACCGCTTTCGGCGTGACGGTCTCCATTCTTGCAAATGCTCTATCGACTTCCTTGACTGCTGCCGCCTGTTCCTCGTTATCGGAATACATGGCAGCAAATTCTTTCGCCAGCTTGTTTTTATCGCAATGCATAAATGCTTCATAAGTGTTCTTGAAATCAGTCTTTGTCATATCATTTTCCTTTCTTCGTTTTCTGTTCTTTAATGATGGTCACCTTGACTTTGGCTGCCAGCTTTTTCTTGACCGCCTCATATTCTTTCTCAGTGCCCTTGAATGTGATTTTGTTACCGCCGCTGAGCATCGCTTCCTGCACACTCAACGGGTCGATGCATTCCGGGTATTCTGTATGCAATCCCACGAATGTTTCTGAACCATGTGGGCGTGGACTGATTACCTCATATACCATTCTCGTCTCTCCTCTAAGCCAAAAAAGACGAATGGCAGCTACGCAACCGGCAGCCTGTTACCGGGCAGCGGCTACGCTTCCGTCATCCGTCTTTCATTTCTTTACAAACAGCTACGTTTCATTGTATGACCTACGGTATGCGGGCCTACGGTACTTTCGGAGTAGTCTATTGCGGCTACGCTTCCCGCAAGTACATTTCGCTCAACTTTAGGCAAGTACCTACGGTTTCAAGCACCTACGGTTCCGACCAGGTTATTTATCGTCGTCGTTGTTTTCCCGGTCTTCCAGAATCTGCGGATAAATCCAAAACATGAAATATGCCAGGATAATATAAGAACCAACAAAATGAAAGAACAAGGCCGGTGTAGTCATAACATCCAAAAGACCAACGAACTTGAAAACAACAAGAGTTAAAGCAGAATTAACAAGGAACACAAGGTCCAGAAGCAAGATTCGACCAACAGTGATATTCGACATGATTTATGCCTCCTCAGCAAAATATTGATGCAGTGACTCCGATACGATTTCCTGCGTTTCCTGGCTCCAACGAGTATACGCATTATCAGGGAACTCGGCATTCTCTACCATGCTCAGCTTCCAGGAGGATACAGGAACCCCGTTCTGGACTGTAATTATGGTGGGCGCTCCGATTCTCTTTTCACCGATACTGATGCTTTCGCCGTTCTCGTCTTTCACAGTATAGTCGATGAGATAATCGCTCAGCCAGTCAAGAAGCTCATAATACCCTTTTCCGGGAGCCACGGTCATGACCGGGCCATTCAGAGTCTCATCAAATTCATACTTGTCGCGGTAGTTATCAATCTGGCAATAGTAGAGGGTCTTTCCCTCCTCTTTTGCGGTCTCGATAAGTTCCGGTATCAGGTTCCGGCAATAAGGGCAGGTAGGAAATGCAAAAACGATAATGCCATCAGCTACGCTTCGTGCTTCCTCCGCCGTCACTTCTTTGATGGAGGCAAAGGCAGGAACTTTGATTTCCTGGAATGTCTCTTCTGCCGTCGAGCTACGCTTCATTCCATTATAGCCCTCATAGGTCCTTGCTAAAGCAACGGAAGGTATTCCGGCAGTGCAGATTGCGGCTGCCATTGCCAGTGTTGCTACAGCGTATGGAATTAAAAACTTTCTTTTCATAGGACATGCTTCCGATTTGATTTAGATAACCTCAAACTTTGATTAGATTGCATCTGAATGATTTGTGGTCAGAGGTATGTACAATTTTTCTTTTCTATATCTGCATTATACCATAAATTGCACTTTTTCTCAATTTGGAAGCCGGTTTGTTAAATGAAAGTTCACGATTAGCGGTCAAAGTGTTGCCAGCCTGCCAGACGAGAGGTTGAAGTAGCTCCATCAACCCTTCTGTCAGCCTTTCAATGCTTCCTGGAAGAAAGCGTTGTCCATGCGTCTTGTCTTTCCCTTGTGCGGCGAAATCAAGTCAAATACTTGTCTACTCTGCTTTCCCTCTTGTGTCTCCGCCTTTTCTTCTTTTCCAGCTTCTGAGATATCGAAATCGTCATCGAAGTCATCGTCATCAAAGAACCAAGAACACACGGACGATTCACTCATGGCTTTGAGTTCAAGACACTCTTCACAATAAGTTTGGGGTTCTCCCACACGAGCTTCAAACTTGCGCTTGCAGGTTGGACATACTCGAATTGCTATCATTGGTCATCCATCTTCTCTTCATTGTATCCATTATGCGTCAATGGGTTAATCCCATCGCGGCGAATTCCGTCGTCGTCGTATTTATGTGCTGGCATTGGGATGTTGTCAAAATCCTTGAAATCGAGAACTTTGCTTCCTAGTGCCCGGCTGATACCGTCTTGCATTCCTCGCTCACAAACGACATGGTAAGGCACTCGTCCGTTTTTTTGATATTCGAGTTCTTCAAACTCAATGACCGGCAGCGTTATGGTTTTGCATTTCTGTTCATTGATGTATGCTTCAACATATCGCCCAGTAGTAACGGTTGTATGGCTTTCAGCCATCTCATCCAGCCACACGGAAATCATTTCATTGAGTTCGTTTCGTGTTAAAGCTGCTGTTCGAGTAAGAAGTTCCACGCCGATAGAACTTGTTGGAACGAAATAGCTGTACTTGTAGACTTGTTCGAGATTCGTGAGCGTCAAGAGCCTTGTTGCGTTATGGGTTTTGATAATATCAGTGCTGTCGATTGCTTTGCCATACTTATCGCCAGTAATGATTTTTGGAACTATGGCGCAGGTCTTGCCGATAACGATGCACTTAGGAGACATATTGCAGATTGTTGCGAAGTCCTCGTCCGTTGCCGCAAGTGAGCTGGATTTCAAGAGTTCCATCACTGCACTTACACGCCGCTGTTCGTAAGACACAACCCATCGCATCAGCTTATCGAGCGTACAGTAGAGAAAAGAAATACCTGTGCGGTTGATTACGATACCTACCAGACGGCTTTGACCGAGCGTGTATTCCTCACCCATCGTGCTGCTTGCCTTGATGGTCGCAGAGATTTCATCGGACAGGAAAAGAAGTCCTTTGTCATAGAAGAAGTCATTCATGAAAGTTTGGGTCGCATCCTGTTCGGGGTCAAGCATATCGATTAGCTTGATACCAGCTTCCTTGGCAGGCTGAATTCCCGCTGCTCGGCACATGCAGAGTGTCGTTTCCACCCTGGTGAGCCGCCCTTGTTCGCCTTTGATTCGCCGCTTCATAGCCGCCCGCTTGTCTACATCCAGAGCGTCTTTTTGAGTGCTTCGAATGTATTTCAGACCGTCCGGAGAGATACGCACATACCGCGATTCATCTCTCATAAAGACCTCAACATACCCATGCTTTTTGGCCGCTCTCAGAGCTTTGGTAACGCATTGATATGGGATGTCAGAGAGAGCAATGGCAAGCTGCTTGTGCTGGATAGAATCAACGCCATAGAGATATACGAGAAGCTTTTGTTCGTTCGTCATAGTACCACCAAAGTTGTCCGTTCGATTCCGTACCTCATATGAATCGCAGGGCTGAAATTCATATCGTACCGCGTAAAATCAAAAAGAAAGAGTAACATTTCTAGGGAACGAAAATATGACACCTAAAAATGTTACTCTTTTATATCCCTTAAAATGTTACTACCGGACTACGTTAAAGCCAATGGAAGAGGTCGGCTTTTGAGCAAAGAATCACTTCCAAATACGGGTCATATTCGGTCGGAATTGCAGTGTAAAGGAAGCTCATCATATCCCATCCATCACCGTGTTGGAGCACCCTGCAAATGGCATTTGTGATGGCTCCCGTATAGACATTGTTGCTGTCAATCGGGGTCTTTTTCGTGGGTGAAACGCCGCGACAAAACACGAGAAAAAGTTGTTCGGAAGGCAGGTTGATTGGCCCATTTTGAGCGATAAATGCCTTGATAGCAGCCTCCGTGATGTAATCGAATTCGGCATCAAGATAATACTGCCCAACAGCGTCTTTCGCCTTTGCCTTGCGGCTGTACCACTCATGCTGAAAAGGCGGCAAAAAGGAAGAAAACCGGAGCTTGAGAAAGCCATTTTGAGGGATAGAAACCATACAGAAATCGTTTGGAATTGACGTTGCAATGTTTTTTCGCTGATACGGTGCAGGGGCTTCATCACTCTCAAATGAGACAAGGATTGACCGCTCGGCTTTAAGAATCTCAATCGAGACATCATTGCGAATGGAATCCGGCAGCTTTTTCAAGGGAACATCATCCGGAACCGATTTCAAAGCATCCACTGCCTTTTGGAGCTTGCTTTTTACGAACTTTGTCGATGCATTGTATAAAACCGGGGCTTGATATTCGGCTTCCGGGGCATCATCACCGGCGTTGCGTTTGACATCGTTTTTATCGATGCAACGTTTATAATCATTTAACGATGGGAACGCCATTCCAAACATCCTCGTCGTCAATTTGTTCCGTCACATTCAGGTCATAGTTGTCGCTGACCATGCAGAAATAACGAATCCCGCATTCACTCAGAAGCTTTCGATTTGCGCCGGGGGCCAGGATTGCGATACGGGAAGTGACCGGCATCATATCCTCACGAATGCCAAGGCTCCGAATCGTGTCTCCCAAAATAAGTTCGTTGCCACGTTCAAATTCACAAACATAGTAGACACTGCCATCGAAGCAGAAGCTCAACAGCCAGGGAGTGCCACTGGGAATCGTAAAATTACGACTCTCCGGCAAAAATTCACATGCAACGCGGAAAGCACGGCAGCGCTTGCGGATACTGCTCGTCATCGTGATGTAATCGGCTTTCGCCAACCCTTCTTTGGTAGGATAGCAGGCCGGACGGCGGTTAGAGCCTTTACGACAGGCATTGTAAATGATTTCCTGTGCCATGTTTTTGCTGACCTGATATTGACGAGTGAGATACTCGGCCATCAGTTCATTGGGAATAACGGGGATAGCATCCAGCAGTTCGCGGATATCGGAATTGTGAATCTCAGACATACAAATGTCTCCTTTCATTTCTAGCAAAATGAACCAATGTGTTCTTTTGCCGTTTGTGAACCATAAATTAAACGCATTAGCGTTGTGCTTACGTGAAATTGAATTGTGCCTTTTTATGGATAAAAGAAAAAGAATGACACATTTTGAAAGTAAAAAATGAACACATTTTAACGTGTACATTCACAGCTTTACTCAAAATGTATCATTTTTTATAATAATCAACGCTCCTTCGCCTTATTTTGACGTTTCAAATATCACATTTCAACATCAATGACGGTATTTTCCGCCGCCTTCTCTTCTTCTTCCCGCTTTTTCTTTTCCAGAGCCTTGCGGCGTTCGTAGAAGGACTTAGCATCGGTTGTGATTTCCTTGGCTTCATAGTTATCGGCCACAAAATCGACGAACAGTTTTGCGGATGCAGAGCAAACCAGACCTTGACCACGCGGCAGGCTGGATACCGCTTCCATCTCAACGCTTGTCAGCTGAATGGCTTCCTGAAGGGCTTTTGCTTCGGACGGAATCAGGTGCATGATGATTTTGGTATCGGCGTTACCAATAATTGCCTTGCCGTATTTGCCGCCCTTGTATTCGTAGAACTGAGAAATATCCTGAGTCATAGCAAAAGCGGAACCGCCATAAGCACGAATCGTACGGAAGATTTCAACAACGTCTTCAGCTGCCTGCTCGTTGGAGTCAGTGCCAATCAATTTCCAGCATTCGTCAATAAATACGGCTTTGCGCTGTGTACGGTCCTCTTTGATTTTCGTCCAGACAAAGTCCAGAACCACGAACATAGACATGGTAAGCAAAGAGCCTTTCATGCCATTGAAGTCAAATACGATGTACTTGGAGTCAAGGTCCACGTTGGTGTGGTGATTGAAGCAAGCCATAGAACCGTTAATTAGCGGATTCAAGATGTTGCAGACGGTATGCAGTTCAGGGCTTTTTCTCATTTCTTCCTGCAAATCTTCCAGCAGCGGCATCACCTTATAGTTGCCATCTTTATCGTAGATAGAGTTGTTATCACGGGTGATGCCGAACTTTGCGTATGTCGCATACAGGCAGCCGTCAATCAGCTGCTCTTCTTCCTGCGTCATATTGCGAACAACCAGGTGCAGGAACGAAAGAATCGTATGAATCTTTTTGGTCAAGAAGGAGCCGGAAGCCTCATAATCATCCAGCAGTTTTGCGTCCTCATCGTCAGGAGCGCGAATGTCCATGATGTTGATGTTGTTGTCCGAAGAGGGGTCCATGGAGACGAACTGACCATTGACTGCCTTACAACCACCGCCGTAGTCCTCCAAACCTTTCAGAGGAGAGATGATAAACACCTGCGTGTCCATTTCAGACAAGCGTAGTGCGAACAGCTGTGCGGTGAAAGTCTTGCCGTAACCGGAAGAGCCCAGGATAACGGCGTTTGCGTTTGCATGAGCGCGGGTATCAAACATATCGATGGTGACCAGAGAGTTGTTGACATGGTTTGTACCGACCATAACGCCGCCCGGGTCCTGCATTTCAAACGAGATGAACGGATAGCAGGATGCAACACCCGAAGTCAGAAGATTGCGATGAGATTTCTTTGCCAGCTCCTTATTGATTTTCGCAAGAGGAAGCAGGCAGGAATCGAAGCATTCTTCCATCATGAAATCCGCACGGCGAATCTTCATACTTTGACCTTCGATACGCTTTTTCAAAGCATCGAACTTATAATCGAGTTCCTTCTTTGTATCTGCCACGATAGTGATGAGCATTGACAGGTAATAGAACTCTTCGCCGCTGGAAAGGCCGCGCAGCATATATTCACTGGACGAAATTTTTTCCATACGCGCCTGATAGTCAGAGTCAGTATCGTGACTGTCCATGGCGTTTGCACGGCTCAGACGAAGCTGTGTACTGATTTTATTGAAGACAGCTTCACGGGACATGTGCTCAAAGAACATATCGACGTCAATGCCTTCACCAGCATTTACGAACGTAGCCACCCAGCCCGCATAGACACGCTGGCTGAACCCGTTTGAGGGAATGTAAGCGAAAGTATAAAACTTGCCATCAATGACAATGTAATCGTGATGCGTAAAGTCAATCCAGTCCGGAGCAATCAGTTCCGTTGCCTGCAAAGACGTCTTAACGCCATTCTTTTCGGCTTCAAAATAACGGTCCACAATGGGGTCCATGTGCTGCTTGAACGTGATGGTCTCGCTTTTTCTACGGTTCAAGAGCTGGTAAAAAAGCTGGTGTAGACCTGCGTCCTCGTTTCCGTCAGGGTTACCAAGTGCAGGAATAAAGATATTACCACACTGTTCCATGTGAGAGCGGACGTTTGCCGCAACGGCATTCAAGTCGGCCACAACCATTTCAAATTTAGAACCATCGTTGCTGATAGTGCGCTGGAATTCTACGACCACAAAGAAGCGACGGGTAATACCAACGGACAAAGCCGTCTTACGAAGCAATCCGATGTATGCCTGCAGCATTCGTTTACGACTCGGATTCTTTTCTGCTTTGTAATAGTCCGTCACGGTCGCGATTGAATTCTCGACATCAGCTTTACGAGAAAAGGTTTTGAACTGGATATTGCAGGGCGTTGCTTTGAACGTTTGATAGAAAAGCGAAATAATACGGTTTTGAGTTTCCGCGTCCATATAGGCAAAGTTGATAGGGCGAAATTCCATGATTTTGATATATCGGTGGTCCTTTGTCACAACAATGCCGCCGTAAATATCCTCAATAGGGATGATACGCTGTGTGCTTCGAATGATTTGATAGCGCTCATTCTGAGCTTCCAGTTTTTGATTCATCCGCCGCCGCTCTTCTTTGGCGATTTCATCGCGTTCCTTTTTCGTCAGCGGGATTGTACCGATACTCTGTTCCACAACACCGTGGGGGATTTCTCCGACATTTTTGAATCGAAACATAGGCTTCACTCCTCACTATCAAAGATAGAAATGTCATTCAAGGACATATAATCAATATCGCTGTTGTTCTGTGTGGTTTGCGGCTGCTTTTGCGAGCCCATCGTCTTTCCAAAGGTTTTAACGTTCTGATGTCTTTCCTCTGTGCGGCTGACCGTGGTGTCATCGAAAAGGTCTACATCATCCAAGCTGACATCGTCATCGCTGTTCACGACTTGTCCCCTGCCCTGCTTTGCGGGCTGTGCAGCCTGAGTATCCTGGATATCAACCGACAAGTCATCCAAGTCCTCATCGACGTCAAGTACTTCCGTTTCATCGTCAAAGACTACATCATCAATCTGCGGGGCTTGGATATCGGTATCAGTGCCGTCCTCAAACAGCTCTGTATCCGCATCTGCTACCACATTCGCTTCTACTTCATCGGTGTTGATACTTTCTTCACTGTCAAAGATATCGACATCATCCTGAACCGCATTATTGCTCGGCCCTACAGTGACGGGCTTGAGCTCTACAGCCTGAGGATTCAGTTCAGCGTTATTCTCTTCCGGCTTGTCATTTTCCTGCTCATTGTCGGGGTCCATGAACTTCTCGTAATACTGTGCGGTCTTAACACGCTCGGCTTTATCCAGACGCTTCTTGATGGCTTCGTTAATAATGCGTTCGCGCTCTGCTTCTTTTGCCTTCTTCTCAGCCTCTTCCTGTTCACGCTTACGCTTGATTTCTTCTCTGGCAGCCTTGCGTTCAGAACGGGGCAAAGAGTTAATGTATTCCTTCTCTTCTTTCGCACGCTGTTTTGCTTCAGCACGAAGTTCTGCTTTAGATTTGAGGGTATCCGGTTTTTCCAGGAATCCATAGTCATCATCGTAGAAGACCTTGAGCTCTTCATCTGTAATATCGGAACTGATAGGACCGTTCTCTTCACCAAGGACTTTTCCCTTTACAGTGCCAAGCATTTGCTTGAGCTTGTCTTTCGGAAGCATCCGCCCGTCATGAATCAGATATTCCGGTTCAAGTTCGGTTTTGATACGAGGATTGTATTTTGAGATTCTGCGACTTTGCCGGAAACGGATAACACGTTGAATAAACTCAAACAAGCTATCGCCGCCAACACCATGAGCCGCACCAAGGAAAGCAGCAGCACAGAGTATTGCGCAATAGGCCACGGTACTTTGTACATCCCATCCCAAATCATGCCATCCATAAATGAAAATTCCCAAGAACGGTAGTGCCAGGATGATACCTTCAACGAAGTTTCGAGTTTTGAATTGTCCGTTCAACACATACCCGGTATCAAACGAGTTTTTGGGGATTTGATAAATATTTGGCTTCTGCTCTTCTTTACTCATGCTTCTTCCCCCTTTTGCCGAGCCAATACAAGCATTGCGGCGCAGCAATTACGATATAGCTGCATCAGCATATTCTGGTCTTCCTTTTCTTTTCTGGACAATAATCCAACAGCACTGATGTTTGCTACTGCACCGTTTTTATAGACATCCATTGAAAGCAAAACCGGCTCGCTTTTCATTGCCTGCATCTGACTGCACATATCAGATAAATCACTTTCAAAGAACGCAGAGACCGTCAGTTTGACGCATGGCCCATTTATACTGCACGTAACAAAAATTTCTGTGTCATTTATTGTCGTATGAAACATTCCCGACCGCATATTCGCACACCTACTCACAAAAAATCACCTCGTCACCACTTAATAAATTCATTTTTAACAAGAGTCATCATTGGCCTGCATTTTTTTGCAGTTGCTCACCACGCGCCGCGAGAAGGCTGATGACAATGCGCGGTATCCGGCCACTCGCCAGAAAAAGTAAGTGGCCGGGTTTCAGTTACGCCTTATGGCAAGCGCCCCAAACGTAGTTGCGCTTATCGTCGTAACCGTAGACAAGCAGCGTCACGCGGTCGCCGCGAGTCAGCAGTTCATCGGAAGCGGTACGAGCAACGCGAGCCTGAATGTTGCCGACATCCACAATCAGGCGGTAGTAGTTGTCCTGAACGGAAGTCACGGTAGCACCGTAAGCGCCGTTGCGAGCCAGGCTGTGGATGTTCATTGCGGGATTAGCGCGGCGTTCCAGGATAGCGCGGTTCATGCGCATGCTGACAGTGCCATTTTCGTTATCCACGTTCAGGTCTTCGATGACCACGGGAATGCCTTCACCGACATGGAACTTCTTGGATACATCGTCGATATACTCGTAAGCAGACAGAGCACCAGCACCGATGCGGGTCTCAACGCCCAGAGCTTCAGCGATGACGTAATCCGGACCACTAGACAGAATAGAAGCGATAGCGCGGGAGCCGTTCTGAACATCCGCATTACGGCCAAAGAAGTGACGGTTGCGCTGGAGCTGCATAGCATCCTGACGAGAGCCAGCGAATACGACCTCGCCATCCTCAGACTTGGCTTCCATGTACGGGCAGAAGTTGATGATAGCGCCATTCATCAGCTTTGCCTTACGCAGATAACGGCGCTGCCGGGTAGTCGCATCGTTCTCCTCAATGCCCTTCATCAGACTGAAGTAGAAGAAGTCCTCTGCCGGAATCATGACGCGCAGCGTGCCACGGCTCACTTCAACGACAGCGCTGCCATTCTGAACCGGGCGAACGCCAAAGACCTTGCCCTGCAGGAAGCGTCGAGGACCATGCTTGTTGTCAGCAACGCAGCGGCGCATCTCAGCCAGGTCACGAGCGCGGCGGTCTTCGGGCATATCGACATGCAGCATATCGTTGCCGTCATCAATGAAAGCACCAATCGCCAAGTCATCATCATTGAAGCGGCGAGTCGCACGAGGAACCTCATTGACTTCTTCGTCAACGCCCTCATCGGCGGGAGCTGCTTCGGTAGCCTCTTTCGCTTCCTGCGGTTCAGATACCGGCGCGGCGTTTACATTTTCTTCAGGTACAGCAGCGACAGCAGCTTCATTGGTTTCAACGGCAGTGGGATTCAGCATTTCATTTTCGTTCATGGTATTTGTCTCCTTTGTATTAAAAAAGAAATATGAGATTATCGACATTTGTCGCTGCCCGGTAGCAGGATTCGGGCACTGTCCACCACACGCCGCGCGGAGGCTGTCGATTTGTGTGGTTCCTGACCCGCATGGAGCGAATCAGGGAAAAAGAAAAACCCCGGTCACACAATCAGTAACCAGGGGTTAAGGAACAAACTATTTATTTTTTGAATGCGTTTTTCTTTTTGGGAGCAGGTTCATCCGTAGCCAGCAAATCTTTCTTGGACAAACGCGGTTTCATGCGCTCTTCGGAACGCTTCTGCGTAATATCTGTATTGATTTCTTTCTGGCGCTGGATATCACCGAACGACGATTCACGGGATTCAATTGCGTCGTGTTTCCGGGCATTGGGATAAAGGTCTGCGGTTTTCGGAAGTTCTGCCCATTTGGTGGGGACAAAATGCGGGTCATTGAACAGAGGATGATGAATAAATCCGAAGCGCTTGGCTTCCAACATGTTCTGGCCATTCGTCATAATCAAAATCTGTTCCTTGTCCAAATGCTGAACTTCATCAGGGTTCACAAGATTGCGTTTGCCGTCGCCTTCACTGAGCGAATACCCTTGCATCACGCCGCGATTTCCGGCAGAGGAAGCACGAGTATCGCTGACGCTCTTGGCGCGAATCGTAACAATGCCGCTCTTATCGGAAATATATTCGGCTGTATACTTATCATTACAGCCAAGAACCAGCATCGTATTGCAGCAGCCGATGATAGTTTCGGCGTTTTCCTCGCCGTACAACTGAGTCAACTGCGGCAAACTCTGCAAAATGAGGGAAACTGCAATCTTACGAGAGCGTGCAGTAGCAATCGTCTTTTCAAAGTTCGGCCAGACGCCAGTGTTTGCCAACTCGTCCGCAACAACGTTGACCGGGATGCGTCCTTCACCACCAACTGCATCGAAAGCTTCTTTCAGGTCTTTGAACAGGAAGCTCAGAAGCAGAGAGGAAAGCAGCTGCATAGAAGCGTTATCATCGGAAATGATAAGGAACAATGCGGTTTTTTCCGCGCCAAGATTTGCCAGGCGAATGTCATCGTTACTGATAACGCGGCGAACCTTGTAGGTCATGAACAGCTGGAGTCGAGTATTCAAGCCGCCAACAATGTTGGGCTGTACGCGCTCACCCATACCCTTAAACACTGCCCATGCAGATGCGGCCGGATGGCTCAGCGGTACATACTTGAAGTTTGCTTCCCACTTATCAAGGTCGTTGTGAAGCAGAGCGTCATAGATATCAGAGATGTTACAGGTCGGAGCATCTTCTTCCCATTCAGAAAGCTTCCTGTCCCCTTCCTCATCACCGTAGAACGAATGAGCAAGGTATTCGACAACCCGGCGTCTATCCACCATTGCAGATTCCGGATTCTTTACAATCTCAATCAGAGATTGCTCATCTTCCTGAGTGATATACGGCAGCTGAGTCAAAAGCTCTTTTGCACGGCGCTCATAAATCTCAATCAAGCTCTTTTCACGGATATACGCACAATAGGAAACAGCAACGCGGAACAAGTTTTCTTCCGAGCTTTCCCAGAACGGGTCACCCTTACTGTTTGCACCGCCGCCGGTGTTCGCAATAACGGTTTTACAGAAGGTAATCACACGCTGGTCATCAATGTTGCCGGTAATCGGGTCATAAATTTCCTGGACACAATCCCATGCATTAGAAAGGTCCAGATTGATAAGGTTAAAGACCTTGACCTTATAACCACGGGACTCCAAAAGTTTACGCATATCGTTGTGAATTTCGCCTTTCGGGTCAGTGACTACAACCGATTCGCCACGCACAATAGATTGGAATACCGCCGTTCTGACATAGCCAAAAGACTTACCTGAACCCGGAGGTCCGATAAGGATAAGGTTTCGGTTACCAGTAGGTTCAAAAGGAAGCGCGATAACCTCCTCACCGTCTTGCGTGAACTGTCCAAGAATCGTGCCCGTCACGTTTTCAACCGGGCCGACCTCATAGACCTTTTTGGCTTCCGTTTCATTCATCCAGCGAGCTGTGCCGTATGTGCCCGCCATAGACGTTGCAACGCCACGGTCATCAACTTCTTTGGTTGCGTTGAGGTCTGTGTTATTGACGGAAAACCGGATAATAATGAATGTAATGGCACACGCAAAGACAAGTGCCGTCACAATGCCGTAGCCTGTCGTCAAGGCAAGCACGAACCCCCGCAAAAGCCCCGCATTCCATTCCCCGACAAAGACTTTCGCAATACATCCTGCTGGGAAAAGACTGATAAGAAAGGAAAAGCAGAACAAAAGTACGAGCTTTTCACCCTTTGACAGCATCAAAATTTTCGTTTTGAATTCGTTCCATTTGGTCACTGGTTGTCCACCTCACTGTCAGTGTTTTCGGTTTCTTCTTCGCTGTCGGAAGTATCCAAATTCTCAACTTCTCCTTCTGTAACGGTCGTATCCACTTCCTGCAAGATAAAGTTGTTAGGGTTTGTATCGTCAAGAGAATCCGTGACGACCTTCAAAATATTATCGTTGTACCAGAATTCCCAGCCAAAGATTCTCGAAACGTCTTCAATCGGCATTGTGAACGTATTATCTTGGGCCAGCGTCATCGTATCGGTCCAGGCATCCGATGTATTGCGCGACGTATATTTGAAGGTTTTCCTGTCACCGTGGATTTCAAAATACTCGCTTGCTTTGGTCAAAGCTCTTGCGGACGGCACATATTCCCAATGCCCATAAGTGATGGGAACATAGAGAAGACCTGCGTCTTCCGCATACTGCGTATTGCTGTCATAAGCCTCAGCCAACGCACGAACCGAAACGCACAAGCGGCCATCGCTATTGATGGAGAAGTGCATGCCCGGAACCAAAGAACCGTTCAAGATAACGCATTTCGTAGGAGCAGTCTTTTCACCTTTCAGGATACCCTGACCATCTTCTCGATTCTTGATTGCCTGGTCGTAATCTTCCTGGGAACTGAAGATGTAAAGCCGTTCACAGGAACCTTCTTTTCGAAGCTGTGAAAAATCTGTTGGATAATCAATGACAAGCGAATCCTTATCAAGCTCATAGACTTCCTCGCCGGAAACAATGCACTTCAAATATTCATCGTCAACGCTATAGCCGTTCGAATCGTCATATCCAGTCGTGCTCACTCTATCGACAACATAGTTCCCATCAGCATCAAAGTGTCCGGATTCCGAAACGATATCCTTCTCATCAACGCCCAAAACCGTGCCATCGGATTCTTCACTTGACGCAGAGTCATCGGAGGAAGTCTCCGTCTCATCCATAGTCTCACTTTCCGAGGCTTCATCGTCAGGAACGGGAGTCTCTTCCGGCTCCATGTGCTCCGGGTTCGGACGCAGATACACGGTATGGCCGCTGAAAATCTCAAGGCCGTTTCCGTTATCATCCGTATACGGAATCAAGCCCATGCTTTCAATTACCTGAGCCTTCTCCTTATATAAAGGAGAGCCATCGCCCATTTTCACTTCCTTGTATCCGTTGCAATCAAGATTGTTTGGACTCTTAACATTCAACTTGGTCAGAACGATTTCGCCATCCTTCATTTGGGTGCCGCCCGATGTATCCACATCACCGCCAATATCGGGATTCGAAGACGGTTCAGGCGTGCTTTGAATGGACGGGGTCGGTGCAGTGGAACTGGTAGCATTTGTGCTGCCGTTTCCGCTGTTGCCTTTACAAGCAGTCAGACAGCAAAGGCAAGCGCCCAAAATGGCGGCGCTTTTCATAAAGTTGTCCATAATAAAAGCGGCCCCACTTTTATCTCAGGTGGGGCCTTACTCCTTTCTTTGGTTAGTTGCTCATTTCAATTTCAGGGTCTTTTTGGGTTTCGCCGTAATAAAGTTCAAGGTGCAAGTGTTCACCCGTTCCACCATGACTACTAAGACAATAGCCACTGTAGCCGGTAGTAGCGATTTTTGCGCCAGCAGAAATTGTATCATCAACATTGTACGAAAGGCCCGGGCTCAAATGCTGATACAGAATGAAAACGCCATTCTTTTCGCCCGGAACTACGCCACCGCGTTCCCCGTAATAAATCATCAGCATGTTACCGCGTTGACCATTCCCTTTTGTAACAAGCACACCGTTTGAATAACCATCCTGTTTACCAACAATGATACCCTTAAACGGCGCACTCATTGGATATATCGAATGAGGGGGAACAATATCAGTGCCATTGTGCTTCGTATCGCCACGAGGCGATTGCCAGCTGGATGTAACCTTGGCCTTCCAGCCGCTCCACGGTCCAGGGAGAAGGCCCGAAGCCGGGCACTCAAACAGTTCGTCGGAATGGTTTGCATAAAACTGCTCAATCATTTGCTTAATAGAACCGCTGATGACTGTGCCAGTACCAGCGCCACCAGTGCTATCACCAGCCCCGATATCCAACGAAGAATCCCCTTCGAAATCTGCTTCAGCGGCATTATACAGCTGCCGCATTGTCGCAGCTTCTTCATCAAAAAGGTCGGCTTCGGAAGTATCACTCTCAACCGTATCTTCATCTTGTGGAACATTGAAGTATTCCATAATAACTTTTTTCGAAGCTTGAGACGGCTTAATCGAGTAAAGGCATTTAATATTTGCTGTTTTTACCACCTTACTTACACGTTCCATCACAATCGTTCCATCTTCATCAAAGACCGGATTTCCGTCCTCGTCCATCTTAGGTTCCATTGTGGTGACAGTTTTTTTACCATATGTTGTTGTTGTTGTTACTTCGGTTTTCCAAACTTTACTCTCAACAAGTTTTTTGGCTGCTTCTACCATTTTGTGAACGCGGAAAGAAAGTCCTTCATCAGTACGAGCCGCATAGCTGTCTCCAGCCATGATATAGAACGTCCAGTTAAGGTAATTCTTGCCATCGTACAAATCTTTATCTATGGTACAGGTAATATTGTCTATGGTAACGTTGTTAGGGTCACTCATCGCCGCTTTTTTAGCTTTTTCGACTTCGTCTTGAGCCTTTTTCTTTACGCTTTCCAGATAATCGGTATAGGCGTCCCTAAAATAATTGTTCAGAACCGCAACAATCACATTTGACGTTCCAATATAAGATTGAAATATATCGTCTGAAGCAATCGCAATATCATCCTGATACGCTTGCGATGCATCGCCTTTTTCCCCTGTTGTAATCCAGGTCAAAAAGTCATCAATGCCATTGGATAGCTGAGCCTTGAAATCCTCCCAGTCAAGTACAACTTCATCAACCGATTCTCCTAAAGCACTCATTGTTGTTTCTGCAATTGTGCCTGGAATTTGAGTAATAAACATAAATCCAAAAAGCAGCAAAAGAACCGGAATAAGCGCAATAACAATAACTACTGCGATAACTTTAATCAGTGTCTTTGGATGCGAAACCATGGTGGCAGCAGCACCGGCAAAATCGCCTGCTGCTGCTTGTCCCGCCGCTTTACCAATGACCTTAGCATCCTTAACGCCTTGTTTTACAGCATGTACTGTTGAGGAGACTGCTTTAGCTCCCTGTTTTGCGTCATTGACCGCTTCATCGGTTAAATTACTCAATTTACACCACTCCTTCCTTAATCAAGCCAGTCTCAGCTGTGTAGAAGATTCTGCACATTTCCATCTCACACCCCGTGGAGGTGCTGGCTTTTTCGTGAGACACCCGGCTTTCTTTCGAAAGTCGGGAAAAGGGTATCGTCCAAGAACTACTTGGACGGCTTATCCTTTTTGTTTTTCGAACCGTTGCGATTCTTATTCCCTTGCATCATTTGCTGGAACCTGTTGTTCCGCTCATTTCGAAAGTTGCTTTCACGGAACGATTTTCCTTCATAAGCGTTTTTCTGCTGAGGCTGGGAATTAGAACGAGCAGCAGATTGGGTTCTATCCTGACTGGAGTTTCGATTACGCCGTTTGTAAGACTCATCCGTGTCAGGTCCAACACTCTCGTAGTCATCCACCTTGCCAAGCTGGCGGGCAATGCTTTCAAACGTTTCGGGCTCATACCGGCGGGTCTGCTTGTTGTACTTAGCACTCCGTTCGATATTCATCACATCCGGGGTCTCAGGAACGTTGCCATCAGCATCGAGCTTTTGCATGATACGCCACTGTGTAATGCCCGTATCGGGGTCTACACTAACGCGGGTGACCTGAATACGGCCAATGCCATCACTCTCAACAAAGCCATTCGTATCATTGAATGCTTTGATAGACAAATGACTCAAGGGCCTGATTTCAGGTCCATTAGAAGCTCCAGATGTATTGGGTTCGGCACTGGATACACCGGCATTATCGCTGAATGTACCGGCTTCGGTAAAGGAATTACTGCGAGATGTATCAGCATAGAACTGAGTTCCATCCACAGGAGGTTTTTCGGCAGGCTGTTTACGAGCTGCGGAGCCCTCGGCATCACCAGAGTCACCAGTATCTTCGCCAACACCGCCATGATTGAAGTTTTGTGCGGCAGGGGCGGGATTATCTTCCGCTCTGGATGCTTCTGCCGTCGCCTTGGAAGTTGCCTTTGCAGGAGCAGTATTTTCAGTAACAGAGGCGGCTGGCGCGGTCTGACCAGCAGAGCCATCATTGTCGGAGCCAGCACTTTCGGAGCTCACTGCATCACCACCTTGAATTTCAGGCGCAGGTGTGGAAGGTGCGCTTACGGTAGTACCGCCGTTATCGTCGGACGAACTGCCATCGTTGTGAGAATTATTGCCAACATTCTGATGCTGAACTGTGGGAGCAGTAGCATCGTCATTGGAAGTTTCCTCTCCGCTGCCCGAAGAAGCATCGGAGCCGGGATTCTCGTCGTGAGAGCTACCGTTGCTGCCGCCAAACGAGGCAGAGCCGACATCGTTATCGTCGAAATCATCGCCATCACCGTCAGCAGAAGGTGCCGCATGACCAGCAACAGCACCAACGTTGGAAGAGCTTTCTCCCTTTGCAGGGGGTTCACCGATACCAGAATCATCTTCATCGGCGGGAGCCTTTACGCCTTGGGCAGTGGGTGCAGTTTCTTCATCGGAGCTGTAATTGTCGCCACCGGAAACATCGTCGCTGTCAGTGCGTTGTGCAGAGGGTGCAGCAACATCATTGGAAGCGCCGCCAGCGTCAGCAGGAGGTTCAGCATAGTCAGGGCCAGCATTGCCTGCCGCTTCGTCATCAGTATCGACCGTTCTATCAGCGTAACTTGCAGGTGCCTGAGTTTCCACTGTAGCAGAGTCACCATCCATGGGCGAAGCATCCACATCAGCAGAGCCAACATCCTCAGTGCCGCCGACATAGCCAGAAGATGTATCCGAATCATCGGATTCTCCGACAGCCGGTTCATTGTCCGTATGTTGTACAACAGGCGCAGCACTGCCGCCAGAAGCGTTATCTGCGTTAGCAGGAGGTTCAGCGTAATCGACAGAAGCGTCATCAGACACATTGTCATTTGTAGCAGCATTGTCAGCCTGACTAGCGGGTGTATGAGTCTGAACCGCAGCAGAGCTGTCATTCGCGAACTGAGTCTCGGAATCAGTAGACCCAGCGTTTTCATTGACGACGCCGATGTCGGAAGGCGTATTCGAGCCGCCGAATTCCGCATCAGCAGCTGTATTATCAACACCATTGGCATTGATTGTCGTACCATGTGCAGTATTAGCAGCATTTGCAGAGCCAGTTGCTCCTGTAGCAGTAGTAGTTGCCGTTGCCGTCTGCGGTGTCGGTACGCCACTGCCAGTAGGCACAGCGTCTGTAGTTCCACCCTGTGCTACGGTATCGGGATTCACGACGCCAGGTTCAGAACTTTCGCTGTTGCCATGGCGGCCAGAGAACACCGATGCAACACGTCCCCAGAAAGAAGTGGCTTCAGGTTCTGGTTCATCCATTGCGGCCACGGGCGTATGTGTGGCCTCGAAAGCCTCCGGTGTCATGCCAACCGTATCGCCGACCTCGGCACCAGTAACTTCCTGTCCGGAATCATCGTCAGCCAAAGAGTTGTATGCAATCTGGCCATTTTCGTCGGGTGCGGTTGCATCAGTTTCCTTAGCGGTTGCATCACCATCAACCATGGTCGCGTTACCGGCATCGCCAGTAACGTTTTCAGAGGCACCAGTGCCTTCAGCAGTACCCTTCGGCAACTGTCCAGATGCAATAACCTGGGCAGCTTCTTCGTCTGTCAGGCTGCCCTTCGGGTTCGATACCATGTAAGTATCGGTAGTGTTGCCATCGCTGACCGTAACAGTCAAAGCACCATCAGGCATATCGTCACGGCCCATGGCCATGTCAATACCGGTGACTTTCGCACCTTTAGCAAACTGCTCTGCCAGCTCAGGGTCAGCATTTGCAAGCGTGTCCTGCATAGCAGCCAAAGATTCCTGAGAATTGTAATCAACAGCAGAATCCGGGTTGCGCATTTCTGCGGCACGCTGCTCGTTGGACATCTGGAACCGACCGGCGTAATTTCCTTTGGCAGTATCAAACTGCTTTTGGGCCTCGGCCTGTTTGGCGTCTCGGGTAACAGCAGCCGCCTGTTCCTGGTCGTGCTTATTAAGCGCGGAATCAGTAACACGAGTAAGGTAATCCAGGTTTTTGCTTTCCATCGCGGACCTTGCGGCAATTGCGGCCGCGCCATCTGCACCATACTTGTTCAGCTGACCAGCGGGGACGCTGAAAGATGTGGAGTTCTTTGTATCCGGAATAACGTCGCCAAGACTTCTCCCCTTCCCGTCCGTCATGCGAGTAGCGGTCCATTCCTGAGAGCCATTTGCCGCAGTGCGTCCGGTATTTTCAAGACGGAACTTGCCTTTATCCGTAGTAAGAATTGCGCTTTGCCCATCCGGACTGATAGCCAGGTCGGAAGTCTTGGTTGCAGTCATGCCAGATTCATCACTCGAATAACGGAATCCGGAAACGCCTGTAATCTTGCCATTCTCATCGCGGTAAGTGACCTTACCATTGACAGCACCTTTAATGGCGTTATCGGGAGCCAGGTCTTCAACCGTACCCTGAGACACCTTGCCGCCGTCAAATCCGAGCTCATCCAGAGCGTTCGCCATAGCCTGACGATTCGAATTGGAGTTGAAGGTATCGCCAGGGTTTTTGTACATGTCGCTGCGTTCGGCGTTCGTACCACGTACAAAGCGGTCGGCCTTTTCCTTGTCGCCATAGCTGACCTTACCGTATTTATCCAGATTGTTTGCAGCCCCAGCCGCTGCGCCATTGGCACCTGCAGCTGCTGCCACGCCTGCAGCAATTGGCTTGCTATTACTGCCCGCGCCGCCTACAACATTTCCAATGGCATCAGCAGCTGCACGGCCGTGGCCAGCAACGCTGCCTGCCAAATCAAGAACATCATGCGCAGCACCCGCAATAATTCGGAAAGCGCCAGCCGCTTCACTCATCGGGTCAAGACCTGTTGTGCTTGTGATGCGGAATCCGGCTTTTGCAAGCATATCGTCCAGCTTTTGTGCGATTTTGAGGTATGCGTATGTGACAAGGCCCCATTTCACGACGCTTTCAACAGATGCGCCGACCAATCCGATGTTCAATGCCGTTCGTGCAATACCAACGACCCAAATGTTCAGAATCAGCAAAACACATTGTGACCAGAACATCTGCATCCAGTTGACTGCCGTATCTTTTGTTCTTTCGTTAGTTGCCGTGGCAAATGCCAGAGGCGAAAGCAAAATAGTGAAGACGCAAATGATGTATCGTTCCGCACATTCAAGTACCAACTTAATCAGGTTCCACCAAATCAAAAACAGAAACACAACGCTGACAACCAGAGAAGCACCTTCGACAATCGAGAAACCTCCCATCCATGCAACTATTGTTCCAACCGCATTGCCAGATTCAGTCTGGCCAATAATTTTCATGCCAGAGTCTTCAAACGAAAACTTCCCCAATCCGCCACCTGTAACGCCTTCACTTAACGCCGTTGTCAGAGGCGAAATGATTTCATCGAACATCAACTGAAGGAAGTGACTGCCTGTAAGAGTAAGAACCATGCCAAAGACAGCGTTCCAAATCAGTTTTGGTACGCTTTCGGTCCTTGCGCCGTCTGCAGTTTCCATCAAATACGAGATGATACGAACGGCAATCAGTGCTCCGGCGATTGTTGTCGAAATTACCATTATGGCTTGTGAAAAATAGCCCCCAATGCCGTTCCCACTCATTGCAAAGCCAGGAATATAATGGGCGACTTCTTCTGTCGTCATCTGCGTAATTTCGAGCAGCGGATTCATAATAAGGTCACAAAACTGCAAGATAATACGTGCGATGACCATGACAACCAGACTGAGAAAGTTACTTACAAGGTCAGAAACCGCAGAAAGCGCAATGCATCCGGTCATTGCAAATGCAAGAATAACAGCGGCCATGGAACGCTTAACGGCTTTCTTTCCTTTTACGGGTTTACATTTTATAAGAGAGTTAATGTTGCTCACCTTCTTTCAATAAAAAAAGACCCGCCCGATTACTCGGACGAGCCTTTTAGCCGCAAAGCGAATATTAGCCGCCAATGTTATTGCCGCCAATGTTATTGCCGCCAATGTTATTGCCGCCGAGCTCGCCGTTAATCTGGCCACCGAGTTCATTAGCAACCTTCATCAGGCCGGGCACTGCAACAGCAGCCACGACGATGATGGCAACCACGATAAGACGTTTCTTATAAGTCTGAACGTCTTTCGGGTCACTGGCCAGCAGCATACGCACCAGCAGATACAGGAATACTGCGATGCCGATAGGAACAACGACGTTGGTCAAGCCTTTAGCAATAGAGTTGCTAACCTGGTTGCCTACGTTGAACACTTTGTCAATAGCAGTGCTAACATCTGCATAAGCCATAACCGTGCTCATCATGGCCGCAGTGCCCATTGCACAAGCAGTACCTACAGCCATCTGGAGGTTCTGCACCGAGGTGCGTTTCTGCAAGCTGTTTTTCATATTCATTTCGAACTACCTCCTTCCTTCGATTATCATCGCAGTAGAGCCTTCGTGAACTGATTGTTCAACCCTTTAACTCTACAATATCTATTATCTGCACCTCGCAAAGGCGTGCAACAATCATACATTCGTTTATTTGAAGCATTATTCACACAAAACGAAAAAGCGGGAGCTCCTGTCATGAGGAACTCCCGCTATAACTAATTTTATGTTTTGGCTTTTTTTAGTTTCGTGATGATGCGCGGACCGAGCAAGGATTTGCGGGTTTGTTTACGGAAATTCTGAAGCGCATATTTCAATGCTTCCTCATCGCCAATCATCACAAGCTTCTTTTTAGCTCGCGTAATACCGGTATAGTACAAAGGCTTTGTCAACATCACTCCGTATGTCATACTCACCGGAATAATGCAGCAAGGAAATTCGCATCCCTGAGAGCTATGCACGGTAATGGCATACGCAAGCTCAATATCTTTCATATCTTCATTATTATAAACTAAGGTTTCTCCTTTCGAATCAAAATAGATTTCAACGGCAACATCGCTTTCCAGCTGGGCAATTGATTGAATCGTTCCCAAGTCACCGTTAATGACCTGCTCGGTGTTCTTTCGCTGAATGATTCGGTCGCCAACCATAAACAGTTGCTTGCCGATTTCAACACAGAGCTTATCATCCGTTTTAGGGTTCACAATCGCCTGAATTGCAGCGTTGACACGGTTCTTGCAAAGATATCCGCTCGGCGTGCCTTTATCATAATGCGTAGGAGTCAGAACAATCGTCCCTTCCATACCGTATTTGGATACGCCATTCAGATACTCATCAACGATATGATTCATGATTTCATTCGCTTCTTTTTCCTTATCCTTTTCAGCAACCGGAACAAAGCGAAATTCATCATCAAACATAAGATTCCGGGTATTTCCGGTATAAGCGCGATTCTCACGAATCTTGATGGAAGCATCTGTAATCGTCGAGGTACTCCCCTGCCGATAGTTGACATCAAGGCGAACGGTTTTAATAACGCCGCACTTGATTAAATCACGCAAAACGTCACCACGAGCTACAGGAGCCAACTGGTCCGTATCGCCAAGCAGCACAATTCTGGTGGATGGGCTGCTCAAAACAGCGTCGATTGCATAAGCGAATAGGTGTTCACCGACCATACTCATTTCATCAATGCCAATGAAACCGCAGATGGTGCAGTCTCCTTGCGCTGTGAATCCGCTCGGATTATTTGCCGGAACCAAGCCACAAGCCTTATGAATCGTGGATGAGTTCATACCGGTGCTTTCCGCCATACGCTTGGCGGCCAAGCCCGTTGGAGCCATCAATAGAATATGTTCCTCCGGCCATACCATATGGTACACATCCATGATAGCCCGCAGACAAGTGGTCTTGCCTGTACCGGGGCCACCAGTGACGATAGAGATACGGTACTTTAGGTTTCGAACGGCTTCAGCCTGTCGTGGAGAGAGAATGATTGCATTCTCTTTCTGCCATTTGATGAAAGCGTCCTCGATTTCTCGCTCTTTTATCGGCTCAGCACTGGCAAGTTCAACGATTTTAGCTGACATTTTACGCTCTGCCAGGAAATCGTCTTTATCGTAGTAGTATTTGCCCTGCTTGACAATCGCATATACCTTGGCAACATCATCAAGCGATTCTTTTTGACGTTCTGCACTCACCTGTGGAGTGAGCGCGGCCATCCGAGCTAAGATAGCGCTCTCTTCCGCACACATACTTCCTGTCTTTTGGCAGGCGATATGTAATGCTTCGATTGTCGCGCAGGTCATGCGGCGCTCGGAATCTACCGGCTCGCCCATTGCCAGCGCAATCTGGTCCATCACCGCAAAGCCCAAAATCGGGACGGGCTTATAGGGATTGTTTTCCAGAACGTGAATCGTTTCATTTCCGTACGTCTCAACCAATGTGTTGATAGCGGATGGTGAAACGTCTACGCCTTGCAGAAGTTTAAGAACATCTGCGCGGACCAGAGCGGACAAGCAGGCATCGTTGAGTTTGGCAATGACCTTGTCATCGATTCTTGGAATGTCAAACAGCTGTTTGCAGTGATGAGCGCAAACGTCCAATGTGTTCATCCCAAAACGTTCAGCAATATGGTTTGCCATCGTCTTTCCTAAACTGCTGCAATTCCGCATCAGGAACTTGCAAACCTCGCTTTCGGTTTCAGGCAAAATCTCGGTTGCTTTTTCTGCAACGAAGATTTTCTCGTTTTCCTCTTTAGAATCCGGTGCCCAATGTCCTTCCAGGCGAAATGAAATTTTCTTCAACAGCTCAACGGGAATATGCTGAGATGTGGCTTTGAATTCTGCCGTCATCCCGCCGTATCTGCGCACCTCAGGAGGAAACATATCCTCTTGCCCTTTTACACAAGTTGTAAAAATACAGCAGGCGTAATTTGTGCTCGTTGGTACGGCCTTCAGTACACGCTTTACGTTGCACTTGTTTAGCGTGATAGTAGTGTTATCCAATTTTGCTTACCCCTTTATTTTTCTCGCAGCACCTCCAAACATTTCGGATATGCCACTTTTTCGACTTTTTCGTTTACCGTGATAAGATACGCCTTTACGTCATTACTGTACATATAGTAAGACCATGTATCGTAATCCTCGCTTCCGGGCGTTGCAACATCAACCGGCGTAGATAGCCAACACGCCTGACAATTATGCACAAGCCACAAGAAATATGGGTTGCCACTATCCTCAAGGCTTTTCTTCATTTTCCCTTCGCATTTGTGAAGTTCTCGCTCGAAAGATTCCTGCTCGAATCCGCGTTTTGCCAAGATGGAAACCATCGCACCAAAATAGTCATCACAGTCGCTGCATGTTGGCTTTACAAGTTTTTGCTCATAGAGAGCATCGACAAGCTGTCGGTTTTGCTCTTCGTAACTTGTCTGATTTTTGTTTTGGTTCTTGTTTTTACTCATTGATAAACTCCTTTCTATTTGATATGCCGATAAAAATAGGCAGTCACCCGGTAAAGGATGGCTGCCTATATCAGCAGAATGTAAATTGTGCGACGGGTCCCAAACGTATGAAACCGTTCAATGTTATCCATCGTACATTTATTATTTTATCCGTGCCGCACAATCCGTCAAGCAGAGAGTGCCTCAATCATCTCGCACATACATTTTTCAAGGCGCGTGCAGGATGTGACATTCGGCAGATAGTTCATCTGAACATCATAACGATGGCATGTCACTTTGCATTTATTGTAAAGTGCATGGGACATGGAATCCACCTTGCAGAGCACAAGGTCTGCAGCGTGAATCATCTGGTCACAGGCCGCCACCATGTCTTTGCTCACATAGATGGCATCGGGATGAAGAACCTGGAATCGCTTCATCAGGTTTTGATTGCCGCCAACGACAGCAACCGAATATTTCTGAAGTAGTTCATCCAGCTTTTTTCCATAATCGACATCGGGTTCATCGTCAGGCTGCAAGGTTTCTTCCTCAAGAGCCTCCTGCTCATCTGGCAAATCATCCTCTGTCTCTTCCGGAACCAGCTGCATCAGTTCGTCAATCTCCGCATACGCCGTTTCCAGCTTGGATGTCAGAGCGTTTTCGCGCTTCTTACTCTGCTGCATCAGCTTGTCTGCATCAGCTGCCTTGTTTTCAGCTCGCTCTACACAAGCCTCTGCGTCTACCAGCTTTTTGTTCAGAGCGTCAATCTGCTTAACGAACATTTCATCCGAAGCACCCTCATCCTGTCCAAACAGCTCACGCGAAACAGCTCTACGAATTTCATCGGCGTAAGCATTCGCCAAGTTGTAGACTGACGCGTAAACAGGAAGCATAAAGTTATAAAGATTGATAAGATTAAGCGTCTGCTGCGATACTTTCTGGGAAATCAGCATGTTGTTCTTATCATCAACGGTGATAAGTCCATCCATAACAAGGGCTTCCAGCATGCCAAAGCAAAAGCTGTCATCGTCCTCTTTGCAGACAAACTGAACATCCTCCGCGAGATTTGCCTGCATATTACGGAACTCTTGTTTTGTTAGAGGTCTGTTTGCTACTGGTTTGAAGCCAACGCCTGCCTGACACATAGCATCTTCACAGATAGCATAGCCATCACACATGATGGAGTAATTCGAATCACTGAATTCTGTCTTTTGGATTGTTAAGTTATCGTTTACTTTCACATCAATAGTTGCTTTGTTCATATCGGCAATCACTTTGTTCTGAAGGTCACTAATTGTTTTCTGTACGCCTGTGCCAAGTTTCGCAAAGAATTCTCTTTGGATGGCGCTGTCTTCGCCTTCTGAATTTGCCAAATTTCGGGTCCAGATATCATAGACATCTTTGTTTTGGGGAAGCTGGCTTTCCGGGCTGGCATATCCGTACAAGAAAAACAGATATCTCTTTGCCACGTTCTCCGGTTTGTTGATTTCATCTGTGAAATCGTATGCTGCCTTCGTACCTGCGTACATTGCACTTACCATTCGAGGCATATAGGAAAAATCGCGCCCCAACAGCTGTACAAGTTTTGTCCATTTTGGCTTGTTTTCATTGAATAGTAAATAACTCATAACGGCAGCCACCTTCACCGTATCGGCACGACGAGAAGGTACGACTTCCGTTAAGCCCATTATTTTATCATTGAGTAGGTTTTTGGCTTCCTTACGGTAGCAAACATTGCTTTCATATTCATCAACAAAGCGCTTCTTTGCAGCCTGATTTCGTTCCACTTCGCTGGCAGCATATAAGCACCATTCTGGTTTATAATAAAATGACATAATCAAAAAATCCTCCTTTGTATATCAAAAAAGCGCCCGGTGTAGCAACCGAGCGCATGAGTGTTAATGATAAGTTAAATGAGATGGTATCCATGCTACATTTATAATTGTACCTAACCCGCACAGATGTGCAAGCAGCAAAAAGCATATGAATCACCGCTGCTCTCCATTTGGGTCTTTCTGCACATGAGGTTCCTGTTCCGATGTCACCTGTTTCAAGCCCATACTTTTGTACACATTCATTTTTTTTTGCCATCCTCATATTTTGCAACAAAAAACGGCCCACCCGCTTTAAGCAGATGAGCCGTGCCGGACAAAGGCTGTGCTGTTATTTGTTTTTGTTCTCCTTCTCCTCGTGCTTTCCACGAGCTGCGTTATAAGCCTTCTGGAAAGTCTTGGTGCGGCTGATGAGGAACAGCGGGATAATCCAGCTAGTTGCCTCGAAGAGTATCTGAATCACACCGCCCAGCAAAGGGAACAGGATTTTGGTCAGGAGAAATGCTGCGAGTTTGAACGCAACAACCACCAGAACGATGATGCCTACTGCAACGACAATTCGTGCAGCGATGTTGGTTATGTTTTCGGAGTTGATTTTGAAGTTTTTCATTTTCATGATTGTCCTTTCTTGTTTGGGTTGTGATTTGGATACGGGAATCGGTTAGCGAACGGTTTTCTCGGGCCACGGAGTACCAGAGACTACCATCCACTGACAGCCGATTTTCTCGGCCGGAATCTGATGGCGAGCGACCTTAGTGCGGACAGCTCCCTCAGAAATCGGGTTGAGACCAGTCTTGCTGCGTTCAGCATTCACTGCTTCGCAGTATTCCGACAGGGTGAGATACTTAACATTGTTGATAATCATAATAGATTACCTTCCTTTCTCCATTAGTATGGATTGTGATTTGTTGTGCAGACTAACTGAAGTTAGCTGTTCGGACATCTATAAAAAGCAGTGCAATGCACTGGGAATTCAAAACAAAAAAGCGGGCTCCCTGAAAACAGGAAGTCCGCTTCTAAGCGAATTATGAAAAATGAACCACGACCGGATTTGGTTCCGGAGGACAACTTTTCAAGCTGCCGCTGTGGAAGTAAGATGATATCTATTAACTAATTAACATTTTACTCCGGCCGCATACACTGTCAAGCAAAAAGCGAACTAAAAGCAAAATAAATTTGCATTCAACTTGCCTTCTACATCTGGATTGCATCCCTTGATTGCATCTTTTGCGTAATCGCGAATATAATCGATGTCGTCAACAAGATACGCTCCATCAGTGTCACGCTGCAGAGCCCCGGCATTCAGCCAATCCTCTGCAAAATCGATGTTGGTATTACGGTCAACCAGCTTAAACTCGACCGTACGTCCAGTATGTTCTCGTAATGTCATTTCTTTACCACCTTTATCGTTAATGTCCGGCTCGTTTCACGTCTGGGAACGTCACAGGCTTTGAAAGCATCGGGGTACAATGCTTCGAGTTTCTGCCGGTCAATGGATGCGTTGCTCATCTTGGGGGTGAGCTTAACAAGCCATTTGAGTCCATCTGGACCAATGACAGTCCCTTGGGTACTAACGCCCATAGCCATCGCAAAAGGCACTGCCAGCTTTTTGTACTGGGCTTCGTACCCTTTAGCTACATCGCTGGCAGCCTTATACTTAGCATAAGCGTCCGTATACTCTTTACAGAGTTCTGCGTATTCAGAGCCCAACAAAATGCCGGGCGCAGACTTGTTGGCATCGCCGGTATAACGATGCAGGGTATCCATGAGGGCTTTGGTATCACCAAGAGGTTCGGGCGGGATACGCGGGACAACATGGTTTTGCCAGAAGTCGTCACATCCCTGGATAATGCGCATCTCCTCATCAAGGTCACGTTTGATGGTATTTGCGATAAGCGTATCGCGGTCAAACATGCAGACCACAACGCATTCCCAAACGCCAAGAATCGCCATATAAGTGCGAACCTGATAGATGTACGGAATAGGAATATTGCCATTCTCCCACTCAGCCTTGTTGAACGAGCTCGTAGTTTTGATTTCCACCAAGCAATACGAGCCGTCCGGCTTGCGCATCATACGGTCAATGTTGGCCGTGATATAAGGCTTTCCCGGCATGGAATAGATGTTGGTATCGGTGATGATATCGTTGTACGGATACCGTTCCGACAGCCAAGCGTCTACATACTCCTCCGAGATATGACCCCACAGCTTATTCAACCTGGATTGAGAAGTTTCTTCTTCCGGGACAATCGGCTGCTTTCCAGTCTTGGCGTAGAACAAATCAAGATTCGTCTTGAATTTGTTTGCGCCAAAGATAGCGGAAATGTCAGAACCGCCCAAATGGTCCGCACGCCGTGCCTGCCACTGGTCCTCCGTCAAGGTGCTTGCATCGACCTCGATTTCAGGGCCATTATAGCCGTCCGGGTTACAGAATTTAACTGCTTCCGGGCTTGCCTCGGCCATTGCCTCATTGTAGAGTTCCCTGGTGTAGGGAGTATTGATTTCCCAGTACGGAAGATGCTGGGCACACCCCGCACTGGATTTGTTAGTACCATCATAGCTTGCCATTGGTTGTTACTCCTTTCAAAATCAGCGGCACAAGCCGTATACAAGTACGGCAATAACCAGCAGGATAAATACATTTTTGGGCTTTACCATTACAAGTCCTCCTTGCCAGGCATATCCACATCGCTCCAGCGAGTACGAGCGCAGCGTGCAACGCAGTCAGCGGCAGCGAAAATCTTCTTAGCATCCTGAGTGTGATTGCGAACCACACCAGCGTATGCATCGCATACTGCCAAGTAGATATCCAAAGCAGTTACAGGCATATCGCCATACACAGCGTCAAAGCCTTCGAGAGCTTCCAGTGCTTCCTGCTTCGGCATACCACCGCTTTTCAAAACGCGAACAAGCGCTGCTTTACTGTTGCGAATTAGAACATTACGCAGCTTATCCAGGTCGGTAGCCGCATCGTCAAAATACGCAAGCAAAGCCACAAAAGCATTCGTAACTCGTGCTGCAATGTCTTCACCGATATGCGGAATCGCCACATCTTTAGCCATGGGTGCCACAATGCCGCTGCCCATATTCAAGCACGGAATCAGGCGTACAGCAGATGCAGCAACATCCGAGCTAATCATCATGACTGCCGGAGTATACCCCGCAGAAAATCCAGAAGGAAGTTTGCGAAAGAACTGCTGCTTGTAGGCTCCAAGGTCGATGACCACTTTCATAAGTTCGTGAGACAAATAGCCGCCTTCGAATTCACGGTCAGGCCAGTTCTGGTCCATATAATCGTCCATGATTTTCAGGAGCTTATCGTTTCCAATAGCTGCATAGCGGGCAGAATGCATAGCACGAACCTTGTCGTAACTGTACTTAACCTGTACCGCACCTTTCCGTTCTGCCAGGATAAGGTTCAAGACCTCTTTCAAGCTCTCGCGGCGTTCTTTGCGAAGCAGTTCGTAGCAGTTCATGCCAATCATGCCTCTGTCGCAAATGCTGCGGACTGCACTGTCCCCTACCGGCTTCTTGCCGATACAGGTGGTCAGATTCAGCCCTGCGTTCTGCTGCGTATCAAGGACCGCTTCTTCGCTCACTTTCATCTGCTTGGCGTATTCATCCGCACAAAGAGGTTCATCATGACTAGCTTCAAAACGAATGTCACGAATCCCCTCCTCAAGCCATTTAGTATTTGCTGCGTCCTGCTTGCACTGTGCAAGCAGCTTGTCGTACTCGCCAGCCTTGTACTGCGCTTCTGCCCCATCCAGTGTGAAATCCACAAGGTCGGGGTCCTTTAAGTTGGGTGTCACGGCAGCTGTGTTGATGGTTGTGTTGACGACCGCGCTAGTTGCTGAGGCAGGTGCGTTCATGGTTACATTGTTGTTGGTAGTGGTGGTGTTGTTGATAGTAGTGGTCATAATTCTTACGCTCCTTTTTTATAATGCAAAAAGAGGCGGGCCTCCCGATGTGGGAAGTCCGCCTCTTTAAGCGAAATTGTGAATTGTACGAAAGGCATTATGCCCGTATCGATGTTTGTTATCTATCGTACAATTTTTATTGTATTCGGTTCGCATAAATGGGCAAGTAAAAATAGTGCAAAACTAGATTTTCCCTGCTGCCAGATAAAAAGAAGCGCAAAAAAGGCCGCCCACCAAATGGTGAACGGCCATACGTTACAAATTAGGGGTATCGCACGCTTTAGCAAGTCACTTTATTGATTTGCCGTTTCTGCTGTTGTTGCGGCTGATTCCGGTGTCTGCTCGGCTTCTACCGGAACAACAGTTACAGTGCAGGAATCAGAGAATTTACCGTCTTCGGTAGCCAAGGTTAAGACGGTAGAGCCCTCAGATACGCCTCGCAATACGCCTTCACTGTCATCGTAAACCGCAACAGATTCATTTTCCACGGTCCAGACCAGTTTCAGCCGATTTACAGCGGCAACTACCTTGTCGTTGTCCTCGGTTTTTGCGGTGGCAACGTTGAAGCCAACTGCTTCCTCTTCACCAACCTGAAGCTCAATATCACCGTTCAAAACAAGCTCGGTAATATCAATCTTGTTGGCTTTCGCAACAGCAAAGCTCGCAATCAGCGTGATTGCAACCAGTACCAAGAAAACGGCAATGATAATAATCGGATTTTCAGCAGCACTCTTTGCCCGCTTTTTGTTGTTACCCATCAGTTTTCTCCTTTCTGAACAGCCATATCATCTTGTGAGTCTTTGTCTGAAAGTCCCAGATGAAAATGCAAATACACCTTAGACATAACCTTGTTGGCCGGAACGAAATGTTCATCCCAATACCGAGAATCATACGAATTGTTTCGGTTGTCGCCCATCATAAAATAATGGTCTTCCGGAACCTGAAACGGTCCAAAGTCAAGGTCTTCCGGTGTTTCGTTCAAATAAGATTCTTCGTATTCGACACCGTTAATATATGTCTGCCCGTGCTTGATTTCCAGCACATCTCCAGGCATACCAACGATTCGTTTGGCATAAAAGCGTTCGTTACCATCATCACGTTGAAACAGAACAATGTCGCCGCGCTCGTAAGACTTGTTCAAAACGTCCGTTCTCACTCCAACCGTAAAGCACGGTGCCGAAAGAGTCGGATACATTGACTGTGTTGGGATAATGGAAGTCATAAGGACGAATTTGAAAATCAGCCAGAACACCACAAAGCAAATGACCGGCAGTGCCCAACTTTTCACAAAATCTTTCATTCGTTGTGTGCGGGAAAGCACAATGTTATTCTCTTCCAAAAATGTCACCTCGGTAAATTGTTATTGATGAAGGTTAGAAATTGATTCAGATAGAATCCAATCTGGCTCAACAGTCCTTGATAGTCAACCGTAACGCCAATATAATTAAGAAACATGTTTACGCCATAAATCGTGATGGCTCCAAGAACTAGAGTCTCAAACAAACGACTTACGCCGCGCATGATAAACCAAATCAGCATCACAATCAATGCAATATCAACAGCCAGCTTGATATCACCAGATTGATAAAGAGATTGAAAATAGTTCACAACATCACTGATAGCCGACATAATAATCGCCTCCTTCGCGTTCGTCTGGCCACCTATTTTAATTTTCTACAATTCGCACATTTCAGCAACAAACAAAAAAGCAGTGGCATCTGTGATAGATACCACTGCTGTTATGATTAGAGAACGTACGGGCAAACCGTCACATACAGCTGGACGGCTTTATCACCGTTGTACAAAGAAACGGTATTGAACCCCTTCTTTGCTCCCGAAAGAATCATTTCCTTTGCCGCCTCATACTCCTTATTATCACGACGGACATAGCCATCCTTGGTCTTCATCGTGGTAATAGCATTCCGCAGCATTTCAAGAGCCCGTTCGGGGGTTCCTGCGACCCGCATCCAGTTACCGATAGAATCGTAGATGGTGTAGGCCGTGTCGGGGATGTTGACGTTCTGAACCGGTGCAGGAGGTGCCTGTGTTACAGCGGGTGCCGGAGCTTGAACAGGTGCGTCACTTGCTGCAGCCGGAGCTTCCCGATGATTCGTCATGTGCTGAGTATACCGTTCTGCGTTGGACAGATATGCGGTCCAGTGCATCTTGAATGCCCCTGCAAGGCCAATCAGGTCTTCCTTAGAGCAGCTGACAAGAATGCGCTTGACTTCCGCATCTGGCTTTTTCTGGTATCCACCCATCTGATTCTGAATACCTTCTGCTTCCACTGCCTGGAACACATAAGCCGATTTCGTACCAGGAATGAGCGAAATTTGCCGCCACATCACAGGACGGTCGTTGCGTGCCGGGCTTCCGCCGTTGTACACAAAGAGCTCCTCGGGATACTTTGCCTGCGTCTCCTTGGCTTTCTTGATTGCCTGGATACGCTTTTGGCCCATCATGCCGTTCAAGACGGCTTCCGCAAGATAGATTGCACCGCTGCCGCCCTCAACATCGAGAGCCGCTTCGATAAAATCCGTCTGCTTGCATCCATTTTGCCGTCCAGTATGGGCAACAAACGATAAATGCAGCTTGCCGATATTTGCCCAGTCCATCTTGAACTTTAGAAAGCTTTTCTGTCCCTGAAGCTGGTAGATGACGAAATCGTCTTCCTTGTTTGTGTTCTGATTTTTTTGATTGTAAGCCATAATAATTTTCCTTTTCTTATGCTGTTTTCACCGGGACAAACGGCACGAACTTTATGCTGTTTGTCTCGTTTGTGGTATTCGGAACAAAAGGCCGGAATACTTTCCCCTGCTTAAATGCAAGGTAATAGTCATCCACGCCTTTATATGTCGTGCCCCAGTTAAAACGAGTCATCGTGATACCATATCGGGACGCGATTTCATAAAGTTTTGCAAGTGCATTTTTAACATGCTCATTACTCTCTCGGTCAGAGTCGAACGCATCCACCACGCGGGTAATTCCTTGAGATTTCAGATACTCACAGGTCATTTCCCATTGGTTAAAGCAGTTGACTCCCGCAAGGGCTATGTACGGTTCATGGCTCTCGCTCAGCTCACAAGCAATGTGAGCTTTGAGTGCCCCTTCCGTAACATACACGATTTGACCTTTTTTGCATTCCGGCATAACACCAGGAATACCGTAACTCGCAATGTTTCTGGCACTGCATCCGCCTTGAAATCCGGCAGACGAGAACCAGAGATATCGCTTGTCACCCTTGTCAAATCGAATCTGCATCCCCGCAATCTGGCCTTTCGGATTGAAATACGGGATGAAGAATCCTGATTTTGAGCAGGCGGAAAAAGTCTTTCCATTCTTCTCATAGAATCCCGGAACTCCCTCAAAAGAAATACCTCGCTTTTTGAGTTTAGCAAAGACACTTACCCAGCGTTCCGGTACGGAACGATATAAGCATTTGTCAATCACCTCATTGGTAAGGCCCCGTTTGAGAAGATTGTTCCGGTGTTCAGGTTTCAGTGTCAGTTCATTCAAAACCTCTCTGTACACCTTATCGAGTTCTTCATCTGACTTGACATCGACCGTTGGTTCCGGTTGATACTTGAGCGTAACCCTTGACTCGACAGGTTTACCACCCAAAGCATTTGCCAACGCTTTGTTTGCTTCCTGCCGCTTCTTAGGGTCAAGTCCATTGAACAGACAAAATAGGTCAACTATTCCACCACTGTACGGACATCCACTGCAGCAATGGAAACAGTTATACTGACCTCTTTCTAAGTTTACAGAAAAATACACCGGTTTCTTTTTATGGCCACATACTCCCATAGGACATTGGACTTCTATTTCGCCGGTGCGTGATACTCCTCCTCGTGTCTTAGCTCCAACGACGCCAAGAACTGCTTCCATGCTTAGCATTTGTTATTCATCCTTTCTCTTTTTTACCATCCCCTTTCTGACCCATAGTTCTTTACAGGTTATATTGACCTGCAAGAATACGAGCAGCAGCCTGAACAGGTTTCCCCGTATACAAAGGCCGCAGAAAATAAGTGATGGCTGCAGTGTTGCCACTGTCCAATAACTGTTTCATGGTCTGACCGCCATAGCGCCCACAAGGAACCTTGAAACTCAAGGCTTCTTCCAACGTTTTAGGCTCTTTCGCAATTTCCTGCTCACGGGGAACAGGCGGAACCGGAATCGGCGTATATGCTGGTTCAGGCTCCGGTTCAGGCTTCGGTTCAGGTTCAGTCTGCGGATTGGTTTCAATCGGTGCAGCTTCTTTCGGCTGTTCCTGCTTTTTGGCAGTCTTCCGAGTTCGCGTTGCAGTCTTCTTTTCAGCTTCAACAACTTCTTTCGGGATAGGCGGGACAGGAATCTTGGCTTCTACACCGTCGTCAACAGGAGCATCGGTAAGTTCGGCTGTCTCATGGCAAACCGTAACTCCTTCGATGTATTCTGCATTGGCGGGAGTTCCAAATCCACAGTTACCGAGAGCCTTGCGAATTGCAGCGGTTCCAGCGTTCTGGATGTAATCCTTTCCGAACTGGTCATCGGCGTGATAGCGTGTGGCAAAAGCATTCGCCAACAGGTTTCCGCTTTCATCGATGACGCGGCCTTCGACCGTTGCTGCCATGTCGTTCGCCCGATAGACAATCTGTTCCAGGCGTCCACCGGGATGCTTCAGGCGGAACCACATCATGGCGGGTTCGGCCTGCAAATACATCCGACCATTGCCTTCTGCGTCCTTGTAGCAAGTCGTTACCAGGCGAGGGTCAAAGCCTTCCACCTGATTTGCGTTCGCCATAGTCTCTAAAACCTGTTCGCGTGTGATTTTTGTTTCCATAATTTGCACTCCTTTTTAATAATGCAAAAAGAGGCAGGCCTCTCGATTTCTCAAGAAGTCCGCCTCTTTAAGCGAATTGTGAATTGTACGAAAGGCATTACGTCCGTTCGATGTTTGTTATCTATCGTACAGCTATTATTCTATTGACTTCGCACGAATGTGCAAGCACGCAAAACATAAAACTTTTAAGCGCCACAAACTAACGGAATACCGGCAGCAAGCATCTCGTTAAACATGATTTTGCCGAAATTGTAGATATCGATTTTGATGTTGCATGTCATGCTCAGCTTCTCTGGGTGATTTTTTAGCAACACAGCCGTACGGTAGATGATGATATACAGCTTTTCCTCGACACAACGGCATACCGCAGCATACTTATCATTGCTCAGTCCTTCTTTCGGCACGAGGTCTTTTGCTGCTGTCTCAATATAGCGTTTCCATGTTGTGTCATACAGGCCGCCTTCCTCTTTGTTCAGGACGCAATTGGCGATAGGCAGAACCTGCACATCTGTCATGGTATCACAGTCATCGAAGCTGAGATGTGCAAAGCATCTTGTACCGGTATAGTATTCGAGCAACCACTCAGACACCCCATATGCCAGTGCCGCCAACTTTGTAGCAAAGGAATCTGTAAGGTATACCATACCTTTCTGCTCTTTGCCGCAGCGCTCGATGCAGTAGTTGTACGGGAGTCTATCGGCAAGTGTCGCGCTGCAAATTCCATCGGCAAAGTTCTTGTGTGCTTTGATGTATTCTTCCGAAGTTACAGACTCAAACTTTTCGAGCGTATCTTCATATCCAATCGTTTTTCCTTCGTGAGTTGGGTTGAGCTGCGTGCATTTAATGAAATAAACATTTTTCATGACTTGTTTCTCCTTTTGCTTTATAATACGACAAATCGCACGATATTCATATCCCTTAGAGATACAAACACCGTGCGAAAATTGTTATGCGAGATTACGCTTTACGATATTGCACAAAATCTGAGGCATCGCTTCAAGATTCCCAATATCAATAAAGTTTTTGCCGAATTCATTTTCTACCTGAGCACGGGCAGAGCCAATACCAGCACCAACAACCAGAATTCCATAACGAGAAAGTTCCTTGATGGTTTTCTGAATGTTTTCTCGGCCAGAAGCAGAACAGCCGTCGGTACTCACAATCAGAAGCCGTTTTTCAGCAGTTTCCTTCTTGAGCTTTTGAGCCATATACTTCATCGCGGGTCCTGTCGGAGTACCAGAGCGAGACTGCATACCGGTAATGCGGTACTTATCCTTCCCGTCTATATCCTGGTCCACATAATTGATAATCTGCAGACCAAAACCAGACGTTGTAAATCCGCACACATAACAAGGCAATTCCATTCGGTAACAGAGGTCCTGAATGATAATACCAGTACGAATCGAAGCTTCAATCGCATCATCGCGCATGGAACCGGATTCATCGCACAGATAACCGACAGCAAGACGCGGATTGTCACGAGGAAAGTTCTTGCGGCTGAAAATCTTGCCATCCCGATGATAAGCCAGACGAGCTTCCACCCGGCTTCCCATGGGAAGACCGGAAACAGTATCGTCATTTTCCTCATCGCGAATCATGGTTTTGAGCCGCCGTTCCAGATTCTTCGTCACAACAAGCAAGTCATTCGAAAGTTCGTTGTAAACAGCGACATTCGATTTACTCACTTCCTGCGCACGGTCAACCGTAACTTTGGTCCCGATTTCAGAACTGATGTGTCGAGCTTCCTCGTTCAGTTCATTGTTCTTTTCCCGATTTGCCTTTTCCGTTGCCGCGTCTTTCTTGCGGGCATTTTCAATCGAATTGATGTCCCGTTTTGCAGCAGACAAGTCAGGTGTACCGGAAGAACCGCCTTTACCAGACGACTGAACACTAGAATTACTCTTGTCAGACGCCTGAGCAGCTTTAGCGTTCTGTTTCCCGTTATTGCGGTCCTTAGCTTCCTGGGACCGAGCTGAGCTATGCGTGATGCTCTCCGAGTTCTGGTTCTTTCCTTCCGTCAAGCCAGCTCTTTTAGCAGCATCCTTTGCAATTTGCTCAATCTTTTCCAGAGCCTTCTGAAGCCTTTCTCCCGCTTCCTTATCAGAATCCGCATTGTTTTCAGTTCCACCTGCACCAGAATTGGAATCAGCACCGCCATCGGACGTTGCATTTCCCTGCTGAGATTGAGAATTGCTACTTCCCTGCTGGTTTTGGACCTGGGGCTGAGACTGGGGATTACCGTTCCCCTGCTGAGACTGGGACTGGTCATTGCTACTGCCCTGTGCTTGACCGGGCATACAAATACCAGACCCACTTTTGCTGTTTTCCTGGCTGGAGCCTTTCTTTTGCTTTGGCTTTTTTTCCAGCTCTTTGATTAAGTCTGCCACGAGCGGATACAGGATGCAGCAAATCTCATTGACGCCTTCGAGACGTTTCTTGGGATTGCGCTCGTACTTGACATCGTCAATCACAAAGACGCAGTCTTCCAATGTCTGAACGTATTCATCCGGGATACCGTCATCCATCGTAATGTCGTATTTGGCGTACAGCAGAATCTGGTTGAGCATCGCTTCAAACGGAGAGCATTTTTTCTTGAGCATTTCGCCAAAACTAACGCTCTCAGAAATTTGTACTTCGTCCAAAGTTGCCAGCTCAGTGGTTGCAAGGCCCCCGTACATTTCCTGAATTTCCCGTTCAATGAAACCATCTTCCAGAGCATTTTCAATGTTGCGTGCAATAGAAACGAATGGTTTGCAGAATCTCGGCTTTTTCAGTCTTTTTGTCAATTCTGCTCCATCTTTTTCCGATGCACGGTCCGGGATTTTCGGCCACCAGATACCCTGGCTCAAATGCCCAGCCCAGTTTTTCAAGGTTGGAAAATCCGTAAACAGGACATGGGCGACTTCATGAACACGAAAGCCCTGGATTGCGTAGTGCCGAAGTTCTCTCGAATCCAGCAGAGTCACCAAGCTGTTATTCGTACCAATACAGATGTTGTAGCCGTCTGTGTATGCGGTTATCTCCGGATTCCGGAGCATTTCAACTGTCAATGCATTGACACGCCTGTCTTCTTCCATTTCGGAGATACTGTATCCATATCTTCTCAGATATCCGCAGACACCGGTAATCATGTCCTTTGCTGCGGTTTCTGTGTAGTTGCGGTATGCTTCCGAAGTGAAGAATACAGCATCCGGTACAGCTTTTTCGGAATTTGCCAGTTCTTCGATACGCTGGCTCCAATAAGTTTTGCTCATACGAGAGCCTCCTTCCCGTTACGACGGCCTTTCCGGGTATACACGACTTTCGGCGTGTGAATCCGGGTATACGGCTTTACACCGTTCCAGCCAGACCGTGTCTTGACATTCTCCACATTGACGATGATATTTTCTTTCTTATTCTTTTTCATAATATTTTCTCCTTAACTTTGAATGTAATAAGTATCGCCTTCAACGAGGGTGCCTTCTTTAACGTTTGCCTTTTCTGCAACCGTTGCATATCCTCTTACGATTCCATTAACGATAGCAGAATCACAGATAAGGGAATGTCCCATGCAAATTGCTTTGCTCTTAATCGAAACCTCACCGCGTACAACGGCATCTTCACAAACCGAGCCTATCATCCTTCACATTGCGCGTGCTCACCGTATAGGTGGAAATCTTGCACAGGTCGTGGAAGAGCGCAACGGTAAGCAGCGCATCACGGGAATACTGATTGGGTGCCCACAGGTCCGCAATCTCCAAAAGCCGCTTTGCAACGGTGATGGAATGCGCACACAGGCCGCCTTCCTCAGCCCCATGAAACCTGGTACTTGCAGGTGCAGTGTAGAAATCGGTTGTTTCCAGCCATGCCATCATTTGGTCGATACCAGGGCGGGTGATGCCTTTTGCCATTTCAATGAATTGTTCTTTCGTTGTCATAATAAAAGCTCCCTTTCTTATAATGCAAAAAGAGGCGGGCCTCCCGAGATGGGAAGTCCGCCCCTTTAAGCGAATTGTGAATCGTACGAGCACAAGTGTGCCAAGTAGATGTTATCTATCGTACATTTTTCATTGTATGGATATCGCACGCAGCGTCAAGCGTTTCTGCGCACCGCAGCATTGCTGGACTGCATTTTCTGCATTAGCGAATACCGGGCATAGTCGAAGAGTTTGGCCCAGTTGTCAACCGCGTTCGGCGAGGTAGTAACGCTCGTCAGCCGGTCATTTCCAAACGGATAATCAACGCTGTCAACAATCATATTTTCATAGAACAGCGTGGCTTTTGCCTTATACTGCTCTTTACCGAATTCATTGATTGCGCCGCTGGCTTTCACAGTCAGCAGATAGTCACCAGGGAAGTATGTTCCGTCAACATGGTATTCGGCATATCCGACACTCATTTCGAGCCCGGGCTTATCGCGCCAGATAGCGAACAGCGTATCGATGTTATGAATAGAATACGTGATGCTGCAATGGATGTTTCTCCGGTCTTCTACGAGCAGCGCATTTCCAAGACTTTGCAGAACGTCATAATAAGCGCCCATGTCACTGTTGTCGTCAAACGGTAGTGCAACGGTCCTGTCTCCGCTTTCCATCGAAGCTTCGGGGTCAAACGAAACTCCCGTTGTCATCCAGGATTTCTTTACCTGCATTGCATAGACCTCATCCGGGTTGATGCCATATACAGAAAGATAGTCCATGCATGTCACGATTTCGCGCTTTTCTTTGTCTCCCGGAATCGTATAGAGGGTTTCAGCCTTTTCCCACGTTACGAATGTCGGTAATTCGCACGCAAGCCGAGAATTGTTGATTTGCATGATTTTGGCTGAATCACCGTGAATATTCAGGACATCAGCCACAATATCCTCGATATGCTTGTACTCCTTATTGTGATAGACATAAACCACGCCATCCGGAACGGATGTAGCGTCAACCGCCATCCAGGTGGTTTTGAGTTCCTGGCGCACATAGGCAGCCTTACGGTCTATCTCCGGCATATGAAGAGCTGCGAAGCGTTTAAGATAGTATTTCTGGTTCTCTGAGAATTGCATAATTTGTCCGTCCTTTCTTTGTGTAAACAAATAAAATAGCGGACTCTCTACATACATAGAGAATCCGCTTACGGGTTGTGAATATTATTTTTGGTAGAAAACTATTGTTATCTATCTTACAATATTCATCCTATTCAATTCGCACACTTTGACAAGGCCGGGGCTGGCGGTGGAACAAACTTCATGTTTTCGGCATCAACATCAACAATCAGAGAAGTGAGGCTGATATCAGACTTGAGGTTTGGGTTGGAAGCAAACGGTTCAGCTTCGGCTTTTTCAGGAACATAGGTTCCGTTCAGGATGCTTTCCAGCTTTTTGGTCTGCTGCTGCATAATTGCCTTGGCAGATTTCGTTCCACGCTCTTTGGTGAAGTAATCGACATAACATGCCGTCATCCCGATAAGGCAGTCCCGCAGCACATTATTCCCTTCGCAGAAATCCGTGACAGCATCAATCCACTGCCGCATTGCTTTCTGATTCACAAAATGTTGAACAAGCCGTGCATCCTCATAACACATATGTTTTGCTAATCTCACGGTGAACGTTTTGCCATATTCACTTTGTTTATGTCCCAGAAAACAGGATTTGAAATCCGGGCCCAAATTACAGTCAATCATCTTCGTTCACCTTCAATTTGCTTTGATTGCCTTACTTCTTTTGCTTCTTATCCCTGATGTATTCCATCAGCTGTTCTGTCGTGGTAAATTTATGGGCACGCATCTTGGCGTAGCAGCGATTGCACACTTTCCGGCAAAGAACCGGTGTTCGACCGCATACGATACAAGGCCCCTGTTGATTTGCAACACGGTCTTTTTGCGTATGCCCCTCTGACCTCAGAACTGCATTGTTTGAAAGAGCTCGCCAGCATTTTCTGCAAAGTCCTGATGTTCCGCAAGTCTCTCCACAAACAACGCATTTCTTGGATTTTGGATACCGTTCTGTGTAGATTTTCTTGATTGCGCTCCGAACCAGCATTTTAGATTTTTGGATTGTCTCGTCATCCTGGGATTCAATGCCCTTGTTCAGCGTATCCCAACACGCCAACCACTCGGTTTCCGTCAGCTGGCATCCAGGCAGCGGTTTCCGAACCTTTCTATCCTGTCGAATCGCATATCTCATACAAAATCACCATTCAGGGTCAAGCACAGACAATCCTGTAAAGATATCGCGCTTCGAATCAATCGACACGATTTTCCAAGCACCATTGATGATGCGCATACCAATCGTTGCCTTCATATGTGCATCGCCGTTTGTTGTAGATACTTTCAGCTTTACGTTCATCTTCACGCCGTCGTTCCCGTCAAGCCGATAGGTATACGCATCCGGGTATCCTTCAATCGTATCATCGGGCGTTACCGTAATTGACGTAACAGATGCGCCGAGGGCTTTCTTGTCAGCGTTAGCCTGAATTGCTTCCACATCATCATCGCTGTCAACTGGTTCCGGAACACAGTTCGAGATTTCATTGGAATCCAGCAGAACGTTTGAGAAGTCGCTCTCCCCTGCCCCAATAGAAAGGAGACGATAGACTTCCTTCATGACAGCAGAGAGCTTGCTCTGATAAGCGTCTCTTGTATCGGAATCGATATCCGCAAGCAGCATCTGCTTCTTATTTCCATCAGCAGCGACCTGATAGACACGGCCATTAAAGTCGCCCATATCTGTAGAAATTACATAGGCAGCGTCACTATCGAGGTCCAGAGCACGGGGAAGTGTTACGGTCCATACGCCGGTTTCAGCATTCTTTGCCGTGTAGCTTGAAAGGTCTGTTCCCTGGAAGCTCACCTTGTTGTTCGGAACTGTGAAGGAATAATCGGTGAGAATTCCGGTTGGTGGATTCAAAACCCAGGCACCGTTTGTATATTCCGCTGTCAATGTATAATCCGGAGAGGTATCCGCCGTGACTTCTTCCGGAGTTTTCATAAAGACATTGATAGCAGCTTTCGAGCCTTCCTTGGCAGAGTTCAGACAAATATTGGTCATATCCGTTTTCTGGAACGTCTCAAAGTCATTGACAACGACCCAATCCTGAAGCTTTTCCCCGAAAGTGTTCGGAACGCCGAGTGCCGTTGCCGTCTTCTCAGCATCCCCATCCTGCAAGCCTTCGATAAAATCATGAACCGGCTGCTCATACTCAGTTAAATTGTTGCTGATAAGCCGTTTCAAGCCAGTCTTGTTCTCTTCATCCTGCAGCTGCTGAGAAATGGCGGCTTCCTGAGACGCTGCCTCTTCCTCGGGGGTCATCTGTTTCCCACACCCAGAAAACAGCAGCCCGCATGTCATTACAAGCGCGAGTGTTCCCGCAAACAAACGTTTCATTGTATTCTCCTTCTGTGGCAAATCACCCTGCTGAACTGACATTGCCATCTTTATCAATCCAGTTGTTTTCATAGTAAATTTCAAACATCGCTTTAACGGAATCGGCTTTGCACAGCTCCTGTCTTTCCGTGTTGCTGCCGGACGCATAGACGGAACAGCTTCCGTCATCCGCAACCACCAGCTCAACTTTTGCGGAATCATCCGTCTTATTGATATTTTCCTGCAGTGCTGCGGTCGCATTATTCAGAGACGTAAGCATCTCATCATTGGACAGTGAAACCTGCTGCATCGGGTCCGAGAACGTATTATCCGTACTAGCGGACGCACACCCCGCCAACAGCATCATAGTCATAACAAACGACAGCATAGCAGCCATCAGTTTCTTCATATACCTTGTGCCCCCTTAAATTGCAAATCTCAGCATTGCGCCAAACAGCGTATCCGCCAACATCATAAAAGCAGCTGACGCAGCAACCACACAAAGAATCACACCCGTACGCTTTGTAGTTTCCTTAGCGCTAAGCCAAGTCACATTTGACGGATGCAGCGTATCGGCTACCTTGGCCGGAATCGAGCGAATTTCATTCTTTTTCACAGCGTTTCTCCTTAAAAGTGGGCACCGATAATTGTTAGAGCCAGAATCGCAATAGTGAGCACAGCGCCAACCTTCACAACAAACTTGTTTACTTTCAGGTTGTTGTCATTCCGGCGAGTCGTCATAAAGTCACTTGCACCGCCAAGAGCCGCGTTCAAGCCACCCTTTTCGTTTTTGACAATATAACATGCACAGCTCACGACAAGACTGGCTGCCAATACCACAAGGCCCAAGATAAATTCGATAATGCTCATTTGCCTTTCCCCCTTTATCCCAAGAATCCTTTATGATGACGCACAGTCAGATATCCTTCCATGCTGCGCACAACCTCAAGCGCCACGCTGGACATAATCATCAAGCTTGTACCACCAAAAGAAATCTGAGTTCCACTGATTAAACTAAACACCATCGGCATCAGAGCAATGATGGCCAGATAAAAGGAACCAGTCTGTGCCATTTTGTGTAATGCTTTGTTCAGCATCTCGGTTGTCTGAGGGCCGGGCCGATATCCGGGCACTGCGCCGCCTTGATTGCGCAGGTTGCTGGAAATCGAAACAGCATCAAACTGAATCTCGATATAGAAGAAATTGAAAAGAGCAATCAGGATAACGTATACGGCATAGTAAATCCAGCTGCCGGAAGAGAATACAGAAAGGACCGAATGAAGTCTTACGTGCTTCGCGGCGTCTACGAACATATCTACCGTTGCCGGGATACTCATAATAACGCCAGCAAAGATAATCGGCATCACACCACTCATCAAGAGCTTTACGGGGATATAAGAAGCCTGGCCTCTTGCATTGTATTTACGTGCTGCGTATTGAACGGGGATACGACGTTCTGCCCCATCACTGTAGGATACGAACCACACGGCGAAGAGCATTGCAACTACCATCCCGATACCCACGAGAGAGTACAGCCAGTTGCCGCTCTCGACCTGAACGGCAATGTTATGGGCAATCGTGTTGATGTCGGTCCAGCGAGACACGATACCGGCAAAAATCAGAATTGAAACGCCGTTGCCAATTCCAAACTCATCAATTCGGCCGCCAATCCAGACAGAAAGCTGAGACCCTGCAAGGAAAGTTGCCATAATAACAACCGCCGCGAAGAACCCACTTTTCCCTGCCGTATACTCAAGAGCTCCGTAATTGCGGAGCACGAAGTAATAGCCGATGCTCATGATTGCAGCCATTGCCAGAGCAATTCGTTTGGTGTACTCGTCAAGTTTGTCTTTTCCAGTTGTTTCTTTTTGCAGTGCTTCCCAGCTTGGGAGTGCCACGCACAAAAGCTGAGTGATGATGGACGAGTTAATGTAAGGACTCACACCCAACGCAAAGAACGCGCATCGAGAAAGAGCACCGCCAGACAGCATGTTCATGTATCCGAAGATACTGTCATTGGAAAACATCGAATCCAATGCGGTATTGGATACAAACGGAACCGGAATGCTGCATCCAAGGCGGAATACCAGAATGAGAAGGAGCGTAAAGAGAATCTTTTTTCGCAAATCCTCAATCTGCCAGATGGATTTCAGTTTATTCACTGTTATTTCCTCCAAGTGATTGTGATTTGATTTACTCAGGAGCTAACGGCTTGAGTCTGGTTTGGAATCCGGATACTTCTCTGCCGCGTCTCACTGCTGCCAGTGGATGCCGGAAGTGCATTCGGTTTCTTCATTTCAATCTTTGCTGCAATCTGAGCGCCAGGTTCGACTTTCAACATGCTGCACCGGATATAAGTCCCTGCCACGACCGCATGTTCGCCAAAAGCCGCAGTCTGTTCAGAAAGACATTCAATGTCGCCGTTGATTTCACCATTGATGTCAGCCTTCTCACGCACCGTGACATGACCTTTGATTTTACCGCCGTGCATCCGAAGCTTGTTGCAAGTCACATTCCCTTCGATGTAGCTGGTTTCCCCAACGCAAGTCACAGTCGATGCAGAGATATGACCCATTACCTTTCCGGCAACCATCAAATCACCTTTAACATCGATGCCTCCGCCGATAACTGCATCTTTGGAAATGACACATACGCTTTCCTTCACAACACCCTCCGCTTCCAGTTGCCGCTGATTCTGTTTCGGCATCAGGATTTCAGATTCTTCATCGAGCCCGGTTCCGTTCTCGCCAACGCCCAATGCTTCCATCACCTGATTCCCAATGCTCTGCTTATGTTCCTGAGCTGCGATAGTCTCAACCGGTTCCGGCTGAGTTTGTGATTTCTTTGTTCCAAACAACTGTATATTACCTCCTAACGAATCACGAATAGCAAATATGTGGTATATCCACATTTTTATTATCTGCGACTCGCAAGCAGGGTCAACCCATCGGATGGTCGATTTTATACTGGATTTCCGCCTGCTTCCTTACTGCTTGATAAAGCTGCGGATAGTTTAGAGCCATCTCCATCACCGCGTCTTTGCCACTCTGCTTAACGCCCAAAATCTGACCGGTCCCACGCAGTTCCAAGTCCTTTTCAGCAATCTTGAAACCGTCATTGGTCGCCGCCATAGTCTTTAAGCGCTCATTCTCCTTGTCCTTAGACAGAAGCACGCAATAGCTCTGCAAGCTGCTGCGTCCAACACGCCCTCTGAGCTGATGCAGCTGTGCCAATCCGAAGCGTTCCGCGTTCTTGATAACAATGACCGTAGCGTTCGGGACATTCACGCCAACCTCAACAATCGTGGTAGAGATAAGGATGTTAGCCTGATTTTGAGCGAATGCTTCAATTCCTTCCTGAACTTCTTTGGCTTTCATGTCGCCGGAGATTGCCTTGATTGTCACTTCCGGGTAAGGCTTAAACCATTCTGTCAGCTTTTTGTAGGTCGTCTCAACCGAATCAACGCCTTCCAGAGTTTCCGAATCCGAATCTTCAATCAGAGGGCACACGATATAACACTGATGACCTTCCTTGATTTGATTGTATACGGATTTATAGCAGCTGTTTTCATTAGACCAGATAATGGTCTTTACAGGCTTGCGCCCGGCAGGCATCGTATGGATATTGACGATTTCGGTGCCTTCCCCATACAAAGTGTTCGCCAACGAGCGCGGGATTGGCGTAGCGCTCATGCTGACATTGTGAACGCCGTCTTTTGCTTTCTGCTTGAGTGCTTCACGCTGCTCAACGCCGAACCGATGTTCCTCGTCTACAATCGTTAAACCCAGCTTATGATACTTGACCTTCCCGGAAATCACAGAATGCGTTCCAACAATGATTTGAGCCTTGCCGCTCTCAATCTCTTCGAGAACCGATTTTTCTTCTTTTGCTTTCATGCCACTGCGCAGGAAAACCGTCTTGTACCCGAACGAGCCGAGGATTTTCGAGAACTCCTCATAGTGCTGCGTGGCAAGAACCACGGTCGGAGCCATAACGGCACACTGAAACCCATTCATTGCCATAGCTAATGCACAAATCTCAGCAACGACCGTTTTACCGCAGCCTACATCACCCTGAACCAGGGTATCCACACGTTCTCCGTGTTCCATCTCGGTGAGCATATGTTCAGCAGCGTTCTTTTGGTCCTCTGTCAGCTTGAACGGTAAGACTCCCTGCATCTTGTTCAGAACGTCCCGCGTACTCTTAATTCGACAGAACGACACCTTTGCGGCTTCTGCTTTCTTTGCTTCCAGCTCATAGCAGAACGGATACAACACATCGACCGCTCTGCGTTTTCGGGAAAGCCTGATTTCCTTTTCATCGGTCGGCTGATGTGCCATGTGAATAGCTTCAGCAATCGGCGGAACTCGCAGCGCCCGCATCTGAGCCAGGCTCAAGGTTTCGGTCGAGCATTCTCTGGTATAAGGCATCGCCAATTTAATGGCATCTTCCAGGTATTCCACCGACATTCCTTTAATTTTCCGATAAACCGGCTGGATAGAGAAAGCTGACGCGATATCCGTCGTGACAAAGTCAGGCGTTGCCATTGTCATGTTGTTGTACTGCTCGTTCCAGGAAACGACTCCGCCAAGCGCAATGACGTCGCCGACTGAAAACTGCCGTGTGCGGAACGGTTGATTGAACCAGAATACCGTACAAAAAGTGTTCCCGTCCGTAAGGCGCAGCATGTAATGCTTGCCATCAATCACTCGGCCACTCACGACCTTACCCTTGATGGCAACATGCTCTCCTTGATGATATTTTCCTTCCGCAAACGAGATAGGATTCCTGAAATCCAAGTATTTGGTCGGATAATACCCGAGCAAGTCTGTCACCGTTTCAATTCCCTTACTAGCAAATTGACTTGCTTTTCGCGGCGTAATACCAATGTCAGTCAACGGCATGTTAGCCATATCGTTTACTCCTCTGTCATTCCGTAAAACAATCTGTTCCGGAAGTTCCAAAATTCGTCATGTGAATGTCAAGGTATTTTTCGTTGTTATAGTGATGTAACCTATTTTTGAGCAATGAGTTGCGGTTTTCAATGTCGTTCGTATCGATTGCCACATCGACCGCGTCCATATTGCCTACAATTCTGCACTCATTCTTCGAACGAGTCACTGCGGTATACAAAAGATTTCGCTGCTGCAGCTGTTTCCAGCCAGTATCAAACGCCACCACGACTGCCTTGAACTCAGAACCCTGTGATTTATGAACCGTCATCGCATATGCCAACGCAAATTCAGATTGCATCGTCTTTCTGCTGACAATCATCTCAAAGCATTCGCCATCCACATCGCAAGGGTTATCGAACCTTACTGTATAGGCGTTGCAAATCATCGCGCCATCCTGGCCCAGGGCTTTCGGTTCAAAGCTCGTGATGAAACCCATATCACCGTTTACAAAGCTGCCTCTATGGTTCTTGCACAGCATCACGCGGTCACCGATTCGGTAATCGAATCCCTGTTCCGGTACGCCTTTCAAGGATTCAATGAATCCGCTGTTTTCATATGTTGCCGGATTAAGCTTATCCCGAATCAAAAGATTCAGGTCTGTTGCAGAAATATACCCACTTCCCTTTTTACGGACCGGTGTAAGCAGGCATATATTCTGAACACCTTTACGAATTCCATCCTCCGCATGTCTATTGTCCAGGTCATTCACTTCGCCATATTTTCGAACGAAATGAAAGTAGTTGAACAGCGCTGTTGTTCTGATTTCCATACCTTTGGTGGCCGGAATCAGCAAGAACGATTCGTCTTGTCTGAAAGTACTCGTCTGCTCACCAGCATTGATGTGTATTGCATTCTCTACAATCGCGCCCATATTTCTATGGCAGGAGGAGAGCTTACATACATTCACTTCTCCACTGTCAATCAAGTCCCGAAGAACGTTACCCGCTCCGATTGCAGGAAGCTGGTCAGGGTCTCCCACGATGACCAGTTTACAGCCATGGGAAGCAAGTGAGAATACCATATGCGCCGTTTCAAGGTTACACATCGAGAATTCGTCAACCACAATCACACTCGCTTCATTATCAAAGCAGCCAAAATACGCTGACTGAATCGTGGATGCTGCGTGTCCTGTTGCTTCCCGCATTCTTGCCGATGCTCGACCAGTAGGAGCACAGAGCAGAATGTCTTCTTCTTTATAGTAGCTGCCTTTAGCAACCATAAACGCTTCAATGATGGTTTTGATGATAGTCGTCTTACCGCTGCCGGGGCCGCCAGTGATTACCGTCACGTTCTGGCTGTCACTGCCATACACCGTGTATGCTGCTTGCTTTTGAGTGTCGTCCAGCAGAAAGCCATCTTTCATCTGCACGTTCTGGATAGCTCTATCCACATCGGCTTTCGAGACTATGCCGCACGCTGCATTCATGCAGTGGTGCAATGTATGGCAAAGGAACGTGATGTCGCATTCAAGTGCCCAGTATCGGCGCAGATAAACGCAGAAGAGAGGTTTTCCGCTTGCGTTCCCGCTAGACTTTTCTGCCACCAGCAGTCCTTTTCGTCTCGCGCCATTCACAGCATCTCGTATTGACTGTTCAGGAATTCGTGATTCGTGCAGTTCCTTTTCCACGGTCGTTGCCACGCAGGCCATCAACTGATTCAGCCAAACGAAAGAATGGCCTTCCATCTGTGCCTGCACCTCAAGCGAATGCAACACGATAGCTTCCACCCTGCGCTGGTCTTTCCTGTCCATTCCCAGCCCGACCAACGCAATGCGGTCAGATGCAGCAAACCCGATGCCACTGACATCTTGATATAGGCAATACGGATTCTCCTTGATGGCGGCTAATGCCTGCTTGCTGTCCCCGTACTCTTTCAGAACGGCATTGATTTTCTGCATTGAGATGAAGGGAAGTAGAAAAGAAATCAATTCCTGGTCTTTTGCGATATGAATATAGGCATCGTGGATTTTCTTTGCTGCCTTTTCTTTGATTCCGGCCAGTTCCGTCAGCTTTTCCGGGCTTTTCTCGATTATTTTGAGGGAATCGGCACCAAATGCTTTGATGATTTTCTTTGCCGTTACGGGTCCGACCCCCGGTACGTATCCGCTGGTCAGCAATTCATATATCGAATCTGTGCCGCCCGCCTCATAGTCAATCTCGGAGCTTTCGACCTTGACATACTGTGTTCCCCGCCGTGCATCTTGTTCCCAGTGTCCTTGATAGGTAATATAAGCATTCTCAACAGGGTTCGGAATAATGCCTTTGAGGACAATGCTCTTACCGTCTTCTATCCGAGATGCAATAAGAATCGCAAAGCCGCTCTCAGGGTCACAGAATGGAATATCAACGATTTTTGCCTTGAATTTTGTCGCACTTTGTACTGCATATCTGTTATATGTTATTGTCTGATAACTGCCAACCATTTGATACTCCTTAATACAACACGAAATGATAACCCGGATACTTTGATTTGAGTAGTTTCCACTTTAGGCGAAAAGCTTCGGTTTGAATGTACTTGCCGTTCTTTTGGTCGTATCCCTTTACATCCTCTACCACGACCGTGCCATTTTTATCTCGATAATAGAAATCTGCTCGGTAGTCGATTTTCTGAATTCTTTTTCCCTCATACTGAAATGCTTCCTGAATTGTCAACGGGACCTGTCGTTTCAGCTCCGTGATACTTCCGCCCTTTTCAAGTATCTGCAAATCTAACCACCGACAATATTCTTTCGTAGAGTCAAACACATCCACGATATTGCCATGCTCTTTTGCATCCTTGTTCCCTGCCACAAAGCCGTCCTTATACGCATACACCTTATGATTCCCGTATTTCGGATGCGTCACTTTAGGCTCTTTAGGTTTGCTGACCTTGGCACAGTCTTTTCCTCCCTGTACCTGAATACTCAGCGCAGGGTTCTTTGCTAATGTATCATTCAACCATTTCTGTGTCAGCTGCATTTCGTGTGCCTCGGATGATGGTGTAAAAAGAAAACTCTTATACTTCAATTATACCATTCCTGCGCTTTGGTCACAACAAATTGTTGTTTTGTTAACTATCATTTCACAATTACAATTTCTTTCAATGTGTAAATCACTTGCGTACCTGTTATTGTATTTCATTTATTTTCTTGTCCCTGTTATTGCGTTCCTGTTGTTGCAATTCAAAATTGCTTTGGATAAACATAACGGAGATTATTTACATCGACTTTTCTTGCTGCTCTCAGGCGAAGTGGGCATTCAGAAAAACTTGCATAAATACATTATCCTTGGCCTTTGTGGTATTCTGAGGTTCTCACTGTTACTTTTTTTCTTTCCAAACCAATCCATTCAGCTCAACTAAACAGAGATTATTTACATTCCACTTTTTCTGTTGAGACTATAACAGAGATTGTTTTCACTCATCTTTATACTTACCCACAGTTTAGCAATTCACAATTTCAGTGCTATCCAGGTCCAGCTTTAACGGAGGTTATTTTCGTATTTAGCTTCTTCTTTTGTTCATAAACCTTTCCATAAGCAAACGGAGGTTCTTTACGTGCAGTTTTTAGTTTGCAGTGTTTTTGTGTCTGAGCAATTAAACCGGAGATTATTTTCGTTCCAATTCACTCAGTAATATAGTTTGAGAATGAAATACCGATATATTACCCCGAGGTCATCTACGTTTTAATTTCGGTTTTACAACAGTCGGGTTATCTGAGATGAGGCAAACCAAGTATTGTAGAGTCCCCATAAAACAGAGGTTATTTTCGTTCAATTTTACTTTCCAGCTCAGTCATTATTCAATTCTCTCCTTCTCTCCCCTACTATCAAGTGAGCTTGACTTTGTGAGTCGTACCAACCGGAAATTGTTTTCTTTCCGTTCTGGATATGATGGCAGCCTTCATTCTTTCACAGGCGTATCGTCAACCTGAGGTTTTTTACGTTCGTTTTCGGGAGTGTCACTTTGAGAGTGGCTTGGCGGAGGTTATTTACATTGATTTTGGGCATTCCTCTACTCTCGACTCGTTTTTTTCTAAAACAGAAGTTATTTACGTTAGTTTTTCGCTGTATTGTAAAACGAGGTTATTTACGTTCAACTTTCTGAACTTACAAATTACCCAAACGCTTCATGGCATTTCCTGAACGTAGAATTATGCAATATTTAACAGGTTGTAATTTATGTCACATAGTTCCCATGCATTTTTAGCTGTTTTTCATCGGTATTCATCTGTAAGTGCAAATTCAAAACTGCTACGTTAATTTTCTCTTATATAGCTTCGTCATTCTCGTTTCCACATCAGCATTATCATCGTGTTATCGTGCTTTTATTTCAGCGAAGCTGAACCATATTTGCAACGTAAATAATCTCCGATTCCTTTGATACATTACCTTTTTTGAGAGTAGCGTCTACTATTTGTATAATATGCTTATCATTGTCCATTTTGGATGCTTTTTGACCCATAGAATAATGACATTTGCCATAAAACAAACTATTATATTATAAGCAGCCCTGTGTGAGCATGGTACGGTAGCTGTTCCGTTAGGAATTGCTGTAAGCATTTACCAGAGATTCTTTTTATTAGATTTTGAGGTTGAACGAGCAAAGCATCAGTCATTTCAAACGGAGGTTCTTTACGTTCGTTATATACTAATAAGAAAGCAGCGTAAATCAGACCAACCACCACAAACTTGGAAGTTTCACAATTACTTAAACGGAGATAATTTACGTTACGTTTTTGTCTCTGGCGAGGTTAAAGAACTTTTCCAGAGGCATATAAAATCTCAAGCGTGATGCATTGCAAACTGAGGTTATTTACGTTGGATTTTCGGGTAATGATACTTGCCCGTGCGCTGCGATTAAAACAGAGGTTATTTTCGTTCGCTTTTGCCAATACTTTCTTCAATGTGTGACCGCAGCTGGATTGCTACTATAGGCTGACTCATCATTTCAGGTCCAAGTCGTACCCGTTCTCCCCTCCCCTGCTAGTTAAAGAACCCGACATTGCATAACGGAGATTATTTACGTTGCATTTTCCCCCGCCATTTATGCGAAGAAATAGCTTTGAAATAATTATATTCAGGATGAGCTCGTACTCACAATCAAAAGCAGAGGTTCTTTTCGAGTCAAACAGAGGTTCTTTTCGCAAGTTAACCGAAATAAAGCTCTGTTCCCAAAGCAAACAATCTACTCCGAAACACAAAACAAGCTCCCGTGAAGAGCAAAACAAACTCTTTTTACAAGCAAAATAACCTCCGTTTCTTCTATATATAATAAAGAATAAATAATAAAAGAATAAAATATAAATTGCATCTAAAAAGAAATAAGAGAATCGTAATTCTAATCAATAGAACCTTGACATTATGTGACAATTGTTGTAAACTAAATTATAATGTTCTTAGTGTAACCATTTTTAGGAAAAGCTTTCTTTGATGGTTTGCTGCATATTAAAAGAAAGGCTGAGCAGCCATCTGGCTTGTCTCAAATCGACGATGAAAAAGAAAGACAGCAATGCAAAAGCTAATGATAATGTTGAGTCAGTTGTTGGTGAAGTTCTCAGTAATGAGGAAGTTCAAGAACAGATGGCATTGGCTCAACTGCCTGAGGTAAAAGCGCTCAACAAATCTATCATCACGAAAAGCAATGACTTGATTCAAAAGACAAAATACTCATTGCCACGAAATGAACAAAAGATTTTGCTCATTATGCTATCCAAAATCGACCAGCGAAATGATAGAGATGCATCGAAATACTACACCATCACATTCCAGGAATTTTCAAAGCTCACCGGCGTAGATATCATGCGCAGCGGTTATAAGCCGCATCTGCAGCAGATTGTTGAGAACCTGGAAAACCGAACCTTTTGGGTTCCCGATGGGCCGGACCAGTTAAAAACCATTTCCTGGATTAGCAAGGGTTCCCGTGTCAACTTCAAGGATAAAACCATCCAGATGCGTTTTAACCCGGATATCTGGAAAGACATCGCGCAGCTGACAAGCAATTATACATCTTATAGCATCGAATATCTGCTCACAATGCAAAGCACCTATTCGATGCGCATTTATGAGATTGTATTGTCCTATGATAACGGTTCCAGAGAGTACAATTACACGAATGGCGTAATATTCGAGCCTGTGACGGAAGCCGTCCTTCGTAAATTTCCGGAAAAACAGAATGAACTAAAGGGATATAAATTCAAGGTCTTTGACATGGAAGAATTCAAAGGAATGCTTTCTATGCCGTCCAAAGATGAGATACTTCGCAGCAAAAAGAGCAGAAAGACGGAAAGCAGCTCTGAGCCTAAATTCAGCAGAGAAAAAACTGTTTCCGAAAAATACAAGGTCTTTTCTGATTTTGAGAAGAACATCCTTGCACCTGTCAAAGCCGAAATTAACGAGATGACGGACCTCTGGTTTGATTATGAACCGGTTCGGCGCAAAGGTGTGAGAAAGTACGAGTTTCTTTATATTTTCATTAAGTACAAGACAAAGGAAGAAATGAAAAAGGTCCGTGCCTTCCATGAAGAGCGGCAGAATCTTGAAACCGAACTTGGCCGAAAGCGCAAGTCCCGCCGCGTAGTTAGTCTTGAAGCTCTTGAACAATATAATCTTCCTCTATCTGAAACTGTCATGAGTATGAGCTACCACATGGCACGAAACGAAGTGAAAGCCAAAGCTCAATACCAGGACTACGAAGAAAAGCTGACGCCGGAAGAGCGCAACATCTTTACTGATGTGTTTACCATTGTCGGTAAAATCCTTACCAGCACTCGGAATCCTGAGCATAACAAAGAAGCTTTTGACGCTCTGAACCGTATTATCAAGGATAACAACGGGTTGAAGACTTGGACGTTCGGCATTGCCACGAGGTACAAATCCTTGCTGGAAGCAGACGGTGGAACAAAGACCGCCAACTATTACCGCAAAGTCATCTTCAATGATTTGATTGAAAGCTCGGCAACCACAATCGCGTTGGGTGAACGGGCAATCAATGCTCATGAGAATGGCCTGAACAAGCTGATTGATTTTACTACAGTGTTCGATGAGGACACAAACGAATGAAATAGGGCCCACCATTTGGTGGGCCTTTTTTGTTTGCCGAACATCAGAAATGAATTTACACCAACAGGGATTTAAGTTCTGGAGCAGAGAGAAACTTTCATTAGCAATGTCATGAGATGCCAACCCAGGTCGTACACCAACAGGAACGTGCGTTCCAGACAGGGGATGAATAGTACTCTGTCCACTGCCAAAAGCAGCGGTAACAAGTCTCTAACAATTAAGATTGGATTTATACCAACAGGGATGTGAGTTCTTGACGGCTTGTATAGAATATCAAAAAGAAGCAGTCTCCAAAGTTCGCGTTGACATTTAGCTAAAGCATGTTATAATTGAATCATTGAGATTGTGGGTGTTGACATTTTGTGCGATTTGTATATGCAAGCAGAGTTCGTCATTGGGCCTTGCAAGACAAAAATCACGCTGTCAGGTCAAACACCACGTTAAGACTAAAATTACAATAACAGGTACTCGAGTAACTCAACTCTTGAGTAATGAGGTGCGTAACATGCCAGCGAAAGTCATCACAGTCGCGATTGAAAAGGGCGGAACAGGGAAGACCGTTACCGCTTCGAACCTAGCATATCTGATGGGGGAAGATGGGAAGAAAGTGCTGTGCATTGACACAGACCCCCAAGGCAATTTGACCAGTGCCCTCAGTGATGGGAAAGGTGAAATCACAGAGGGTCTGTATGAAGGGCACGCACTCTATGATATGTTCAGTGGCTTCCGGTATACGAAAACCCGCGATTTCATTGTCCCGACCGAGTATGGTGATAATGTGGATATGATTCCCGGAAGTGCTCAAACGCCGAAAATCAATCAGAGATTAGCTGACTTGTTTGATGATGCGAATATCCTGGCCAAAAGTGGAGCCATGAAACGCATTGATAAGATGTCGGACTTCCTGTTTTATTTCTTGGAGCAGGTGTTGGACGATTATGACTACATAATTATCGATACGCAGCCGACCCGTGACTCATTGCTGCTTACCAATGCAATTAGTGCAGCCGATTATATCCTGATTCCCATGATGTGTGATGCAAACTCCCGTGGGTCTGCGTTCAGAACGTTTGCACTGTGCAATGAGCTATGCAATGCACCGGGGAGCCGAATCAAAGGTGTGGGTGTTCTCTTGACAGCGGTGAATAAAAAGGCGAAAGCTGCAAGGCTGATTCGTACACAGTGTCAGGATGTTTTGGGTCCTGCTCTGTTTGAGCATGAAATCCCGAACAGCATCAGTGTCGGTATGTCTGTTACTAATTATCAGCCAGTGTGTTTCTATGCAGCAAAGCAGCCTGTTTCGATTGCATATCAGCAGGTTTACAAAGAATTGATGAAGCGTTTGGCAAAGCTGGAGGTGAAGTAAAATGGCATTGACAAAGAAGAAGGGGCCTGTAACCGCACCCAAGTTGCCTAATATTGAAGCTTTGAAGAAAGTAAACAACAATAACGCCGGTGCATTTTATAACGACTTACTCAATGCAAAGCACAAGATAGAATACGAGAGCCGCGACATATCCCTCTTTAATATCCGAACAAACCCTGATAATGAAATATTCCGTGAAATAGATGACGATGAAGATATTCGGATTCTTGCGGATGATATCAAGCGCAACGGCCTGTTGCATAACCTGGTCATGTTCCCATCCACAGAAGAGGGGAGAGAGGTCTATGTTCTTCTTTCCGGTGAAAGAAGATATCGAGCTCTCAAGCTGCTTGTTGAAGAAGGGGATACGTCCTGGCAGATTGTTCGGAACTGCAATATCATTACGACAGAGCTTTCCGATAACGAAAAGAAGGTATTGCTTTACAGCGCAAACCTGCAGGTGCGTGGTGGCCTAAATGATGAGGCAGTTCGCAGAAAGGCTGTATCAGAGTTTATCGAATGTCTCCAGAAAGAACCCTATAATATGAATAGGGTAGACGCTCTGAAAGCAATCAAGAGCGTGAGTTCTGTAAACCCGAAAACCATCGACAGAGATGCACGGCTCGAAGATAAACTGAAGGGGAGCCTGAAAGAGCTTCTCGACGCAAAATTCCTGAGCCGCAGCGAGTGTGAAAGCTATCTGCGATTCGATGATGAGAAGCAGGAAGAGATTGGCCAAAAGTATCAAGAGCTCAATGCAGTGGATTGTCACGGCGATACTGGGGAAGAAGCAGGGAAGAACCACATCGAAGTGATGCGCGATACGCTTCACGATACGTTCCGGGAATACCTGTTCAGTGCCTTGCAGCAGCGTACCAGAGCAGAGCACGAAGAAACCTATAAGAAATCCATCGAGTATTTTGACAGTGAATTACAGGAGCTCAAAAAGAAAGCCGAAGAGTTCGGGATTATCAAAGAGTGCAACACCCCGGAAGAAGTAGCAGATTTTGAGTATGATGCCCAAAAGGATGCTACCAAGGACGTTGCCAAGAAGGAGAGGGAAGCGGCAGATATCAGTGTAAGTGCCGTATTAAAAACCACTCCGACAATCATCAAGAAGTTGCAGCGAGTCTATTCAAACAAGAGCTATGAAAAAGCATTGCGCCATGTTTCACAGGAATCGAGAGATTCCGACATTGCAGCACTTGAAGAAGTGATTGATATGGCTACAAAGCTGAAAGAAAAAATCAAAGCCGTGGATTGATTAAGGGAAACCTAAATGAATAGTGAAAAAAGCACGATTTCAGTGCGGTTCCGTTCAGACTTTGCGGAAATACTCGAAGTTCGGGCGTGGTACGAAGGAAGTCGCTTGGGAACACTGACAAACCGATTGGTTAGAAGTGAACTTCAAAAGGTCAGCAGAGTAGGGGAGAAGTACATCATCTCTAAAGGTTCTGCTGAATACGACGAGCTGGTAGCTACCGGAGGTCTGGATGAATCGTACTATCTCTTACCAGAGATTGATGAAATCATATCCTTCATGCCGACCAACGAAGGAAGGCGAGGAACAAAGCTAACGAAAAACAAACAGGTCTCGTTGTACTTGACCAAGGATGAAGTGAGCCAGCTGAATAGAATTGTTTATGCACAGGATGTATTCGGAACCTATGACAGCGAAAAGATTCTATCGTATCGTTACGCAATCCATGGGCTACTCCTAAATACTGAACTTCTGAAAAAGCAGATTCACAAGGATTTCTAAACATGCAGCGGATGCACTACCAAGAAAACGCTTGGAATGAGCATTCGCTGTTTGCTATTTTGTAAGAAATGAATTTACACCAACAGGTATGCGAGTTCTGGATGAATTGTATGGCTTGCGGCCAGTTGCATCGCAGGATGCCTTTGGCACCTCCCACGGTTGAAATCGTGGGCTTTCCCGGCCTTCGTTTGGTAAAGATTCCAAAAGCTAAAAGCCTTCCCTATATTTCGCTAAACAGAGATTTAGCGAAGTTGTGAACCGAACGCAAAATAGTCCCCTTTTCGTTATTTTTGAAACTAAACAAAAAATGCAAAAGAAAAAGCCCCAACCAGAAAGGTCGGGGCTTCAATATTATTAGGCAAAGCTGTAGTTTGCAACAACTCCCATGAGCTCCTCACGAGTCTGCGGGTCAGATGTTGCACCGCTCACAACGGTCCATTCGGCAGCTTTAGCATAATCGCCAATCAGCATACCGGCCTGAACCCAGTTCGCGAGAGAGCGCATCGAGTTTACATTGCCATCTGTAGCGCCACAGGTCTGGCACTTCTTGGCAATTTGGTGAACGCAATCTACCATCGTCTGCAGCGGGACATCATTTCCACAGCCGGTCATACCCTTGATACGTTTGATGATAACCGCATCATTCGGGCATTTCATGTCAACGATGAGATGGTGGCGGTCGATGAACGACTGGTTCAGCGGACGGCAGCCTTCCAGGTCAACATTCAACGTGGAGATGATGATGCAGTCAGGATGCCGATGCAGCATCTCACCTGTCGGCAATACGACGCAGCCAGTTTCATCCAAAAGGCCATTCAAACCGGGCATGACAGACGGACGCGTAATCAGAGAAGGCTCCTGCAGCTCACAGACCCAACCATTGCGGATAGCGCGAACCAGAGGGCTCTCAACATAGCGGAAGCCCTGGCCGCAAGCCTCAGAGCAAAGCTTCATCTGCTTGCGGAACAGCTCGGTCATGCATTCAGTTTCAGTGGCATCAGCCTTAGAAACGCCAGTAATAGCTTCATATGCTGTCACGGGGTCCATACTGATATCAGTTGCGGTCGGCAGGTCCTTGAACAGTTCCTCATTGATGCTATCGTCAGAATCAGTAGAATCAATGGGCATCATGTCACCGATTAGGTTATACATTTCAGTACCAGCGTTGCAGGTAATGAATGTATAAGGCAGTCCAAGACCAGCAGCAATCGCACGAGCACCAGCAGTCTTACCAACAGACGGGTCACCACGCAGCATGATGTTGGTCATAGGGCGTTTGGTGCCGTGTGTTTTAGAAATGAGATAGCAGGAAGTCACAACTTCTTCGGGAAGGATGTATCCGTCATCAAGCTGTGGGACCAGGCTCTTCTCCTCGTCAGAGAGAATACGATTGTTATCAGCAAAATAGCCAACAAAGTCTTTAACAGACTTAAACGTGAACTTGCTGGTTCCGGAGCCTTTTTGGTCGCTCATAAACTGGAAAGTGCCCCAAACCATGTCCGGAAGGAACTTCTTGCTCTTGGCAAGGGTTTGAGTAACATTTTTCAAGTTGCCGTTGTTGGGATATTTGGCCTTGAGCTCTGTGTTTTGCTCCAGCATAGCGTCCATCGCAGTACCGGCCAAAGCGCAGGCGTATTTGACCTTCTTTGTGGTGTTGATTTCTGCAACATAAGATTGGAAAATATCTTCAAAACCGTCAACACGATTTCGAAAATCACCCCAGAGAAGCAAAAAGAAAGGAGCAAGTCCAATCTTTGCAACATCCAAAATATCACCATTAAATCCAGTAGATGCGTACATTTGGCCGGTGCTTCTGTCATAAATCAGGCACAGCGTGTTCCCCAAATGGTCAGTTTCACATTCTTTGTAGATATTGTTATCTACCCACTCGGCCATTGTACGACCATCTTTGTTGCAAGAATACGCACCAACTTTTCGTCCATTCTCAATCATCTCAGCGCGGCACAATGCCTTCGCGAAATCTGCAGTTATTTTGCCCGGTACGCAGTGTCCATTGGTCCGGTATACCCCGGCCTGCTTTACACTAGCAGCGGTAGGGTCATCAATAAACCTCGTTCCGATGCCTAGCTGAACATCATGGAAAATGGCAGGCAGCGCAAGGTCAAGCAAGTCATAGGTCTTGCCGGTCCACCACATATTTTGCGTATTCATAGTTTTCTACCTCCGATTAAATTAAAATAGTCGAGACCAGCAAAAATGCCAGTCTCGACTTGAATTAGTGTGTAATCGCCCGTATAGCCTGTTAGCACAGCTCACGGGGCTTAGAATCGATGATTAGAAGGGCAAATCGTCCTCTTCAACCGCATCGAATTCATCTGCCCCATATTCACCGTAAGTCGGTGCAGAAGGAGCAGGAGCCGAAGCGGGAGTTGCTGCAGGAGCAGGAGTGCTGTTCTGAGTAGTGTCTTTGCCGCGACTTGCAAAAGATGCTTTGTCAGCCCATACGGTGTAGAACGTACGATTTTCACCGTCCTTATTCTTGTGAGAATAGCTGGACAAAGTACCGGCAACCATGATAGGGTCACCTTTATGGAAATGACTTGCAATAAATTCTGCAAGCTTACCGGAGGCAGCGACAGCCACAAAGGAAGGAACATCAACCCACTGCCCATCCTTCTGGTAAGAGCGGTTGCTGGCAACCGTCAAGTTTGCAATGTTATTTCCGTTCTGAGTAGAGCGGGTCGTAACATCTGCGGTCAGGTTACCCATCAGCATGCCATCGGCAAAGTTGCCACTGACATCTGCTTGAATCGTTGCGGCACTCAGATAAGAATAGTACTTTTTCTGTCCGTCCTTATCATAGGAGCCGGATTCAAAGCGGCCAGTGGCCAACACTGGTGCGCCCTTGACGAGTTTTGCACGCAGATTGTCACTGATAAACTTCTTCGGAGCGCGAACCGGGATAAAAGAAGTCTCCTTATTCTGTCCACGGTCTACCGCAACACGAAACCCAACGTATGTGTTGTTGCCAATAGTGAATTCTTCTGCATCAGCAGTAAGACGACCGATGATGGTGAAAATGTTAACGATAGTCATGATTTTGTCTCCTTTCAAAAGACAGTTAATAAATAAAAAAGGCAGGCTCCCCAAACAAATGAGAAGTCTGCCTTACGACGAGATTGTGAATTGTACGAGCACAAATAGCGCCTAGTAGATGGTATCTATCGTACAATATTCATTGTATTGAGTTCGCATATATCGTCAAGCATTTTTGGGATGAAATCACACAATCGTTGCGTGAGCAGTGAGCCAGTCACCTACTTTGTTGTACAGAACCGTCTGGTTCACATATTCTTCGCCGTAGTATTTCTGAGCCTGCTGGACACTCAAAGAATCATCACCAAAATAATCGCTTACATCGGCATCGGTGACCTTGATTTTCTCTGCTTCAGCCACAGCCTGGAAAATCAGATACGCCTTTACGCTTTCTTCAATGCGGTCATTGTAGCTGTCGAGCAAGGCATCCTCAGTATCGTAATCGGTGGTTTCCAGGTACTCGTCCATGGTCTTACCCATGTTCTCGGCACTTGCTTCGATTTCCTTGCGGTAAGTATCACGCTGGTCATCAATAAGGTTCTGAGGAATTTCGGAAACAACGGAGTTATCCATCATATAGTTATAGATGGCGAGGCCCAGAGCATCTTTGGTCAAAAGCTCATTGTAATACTGTTTGAAAGTATCCACGGAATTGACCAGAGTGCCATCCTCGGTGTAATACTTGTTATCGCCGAAGCAGTTCACGATAGAGTCATCCGTCAAGGTCAGCTCAGAGACATCCTTGAGTTCGATGCGGAACTGAACATCCTGACCAGCCAGGCTCAGAGTGCTGCCCTCGGAATCCGTGGTGTCAGGGTAGCTGTCGGGGAAAGTCACAGTGATATCGAACTTCTCACCGGCAAAATGTCCTTCAATCTGGCTCTCAAAGCCATCCACATAATATCCCTGACCCAATACGATTTCGGCATCCTTTGCAGAACCGTTCGGGAATTCATCGCCGTTGTAGGAGCCGGTATAATCCACCGTCACGCAATCGCCTTCCTGCGCCGCGCGGTCCACAGTGGTGTGTTCACCGTAAGTCTGCTTAATCTGCTGCAAAGCGGAATCCAGAGCGCCGTCTTCCATGTGCAGGTCTTCAGTCTTAAAGGTCATATGGTCATAGTCATCCGGAAGAGTAACAATATTCTTGGCCTTGACACCAGCATAGTGACCGTCCTTTTTTAGACCCGCACTGTAATCAATGTCCAGCGCAGTCTCGACGGTTGCAGATTCTTCAGTGGCAGTAGAAGAACTGTCACTGCCGGACACAGCAGTCGATGCACAGCCAGACATGATAATGGATGCAGCCAGAGCAGTTGCAAGGATAAAAGAAGTTTTACGTTTATTCATTTGGTATTCTCCTATTTTTGAAATGTTATTTTTACTGGACTTGCAGAATGCTGTTCAGCAAATCTTCATTGTTCGTGACGGCCAGGAAATTGTGGTCAGTGCCTTCCACGAGATAGGTCTTGCTGCTGTCGGAGTCAGCATAATCAGAGCGAGCAACTGTAAAACCAGAAAGTGTCTGCTTGGTATCCGTGAACTGAATATCATCAGCGTTGTAGGATGCAGGTGCAAACACGACCTCAGAATCGCCATCTTTGACCAGAACGCGCTCATTCGTCAGACTCAAAGTGCGTCCATCAAAATCGGCAGGCACATTATCAAGCAGCAAGGAAGCACCATCATTGGCAGGTGCGGCACTGCTCAGCAAAGCGGTTACTTCTTCATTTGCTGCATCGTTGATGCTCTCATCGCCGGTAGCACCGTATGTAGCAATCACAACAAGTACTTTACCGTTCCCGATACCTTCAATGCCGGTAATCATATGAGTGGCACCGTCTTCGTGTTCGGTCATTGTACTATTGCCCAGATAAGAGCTGTCGCTCACCATCCGGACAAGATAGGTTACTCCATTGCGCTCATACTGCAAGGCCGCGCCATCGTACTTGATGCTGTCTGCACTGTCTACAGCGACCGCTACCTTGGATTCGCCATCAGTAATCAGGAAAGTCGAGGAACTCAGCGTCCAGGTGTTTCCATCCGAAGCCATAGATACTACAGGAGTCAAGGCTTCCTGATTTTCAAAATTAGTGTCGGTCGTCGCAACATCAGCCGAGATGTTCAGAGTACTTCCAGTAGACGGATAAACGATAGAATCACTCTTACGGCTTTCAGCAATCGTCATGCCCATAACGACCACGGATGCGGCAAGAACTACACAGCTGACACCCAGAATGACATTGCCGCCTTTGTGGGACTTAACAGCCACTTTAGGCTTAACAGTTTTTTTCTCGGTATCTTTCGCTTCAGGTTTTTTCTCCGGTTTCTCTTCCAGTTCTTCATCTGCATACGGATTCTTGAATCCACCAAACGAAGGAGAGACAAAAGAGTCGCTGTCATCATCCTGCTGATTGCTTTCGGGTTTAGCGACAGGCTTTTCCTCAGTGGCGGCAGGA